>ENA-ORUB01000018-ORUB01000018.1-human-gut-metagenome-genome-assembly--contig:-NODE-18-length-202156-cov-11.859501_pt1 | contig 202156 bp, 187 predicted proteins | sample MGYA00241918_ERZ509200 | MGnify/ENA primary metagenome ERZ509200 (study PRJEB26280, sample SAMEA2338853) | human gut metagenome | biome: human gut; feature: human-associated habitat; material... | reverse complement strand
CGGCAAACGCTGCAAGTGCCTTAATTATAAGTTTGCCTATTTTTTGAATGTCGCGCTTCGTCCAAATTCGTACTTTAGGTAAATTGTTATGAACAATAGCAATGTTACCTAAATTTTTAAGAATACAAAATTATAAATTGTATTTTGATAATAAGCATTTGAGAAGTAAGATTTACGCCAGAGCGCGGCATTAAAAATTTAGCGGTATTTACTGAAAGCCAATAAAAATTTCCCGATGTTTGAGCGCAGCGAGTTTCGTGGAAATTTTTATTGGCTTCGGCGTACCGCATGCAGATTTTTTGCTTTAGCAACAAAATCTGTAAATTTTTGTTTGCCGCATGACTTTTCTTGCTTCGTTCTTTTGGTCACTCAAAAGAATGAAGATGTGTAAAAAAGTAAATTAAAAAATATTAACGTAAATACAAAGAGGAAACGCAAATTAAAACTAAATGACATAAACAATAACATATCCACAATTTAACTTGCCAAGCCTGCATATTTAAGAGATAATATATTTATCACCTGTTAATTATGTTTTGGGAAAGAAGTGTTGATATGCAGCAAAAACAAGTAAGTTACCTGCACATGTTCAATGTGTTTTTTAAAATAGGGCTGTTCACTATCGGCGGCGGGCTGGCAATGATTCCCCTAATCCGCGACGAGTTTGTTGAGCGCCAGGGCTGGATTGACGATAAGGACATTACCGATGTACTGGCTATTGCACAGTCACTTCCGGGCGTTATTGCCGTTAACTCAGCCACGTTTTTAGGCTACCGCCTAGCAGGAATTATGGGCGCGCTTGTCTGCACCATCGGCGTAGTGCTGCCTTCGTTTTTAATTATTTTTGCCATTGCCATGCTGTTTGCCTCCAGCGGACTGGACAGCAACACTTACATTTTAAAATTCTTCGCCGGGGTTAACGCCGCCATTACTGTGCTTTTGGTAGTTGCCACCAAAAAAATGTTTGCTTCTTCCGTCAGCAACAAACTTGGGTGGGCTATACTTTTAATTTCCGTTTCAGAAATTTACGTTTTGGGCTTCGGCATTGCCTCTACCGTTATCGCGGCGGCGCTGTACGCCATTGCCGCGTACCGCCTTTTGGGAAGGAGGGCTGAATGATGGGCATTTACTGGGATTTGTTTTTTGTGTTCTTTAAAATCGGCCTGTTCTCCTTCGGCGGCGGCCTTGCCATGGTCAGCGTCATCCAGCAGGAAGTTCTGGCACATGGGTGGATTCCCGCAGCGGAATACGCACGCATCATCACTATTTCGCAGATGACGCCGGGGCCTATTGCCGTCAACACAGCAACCTATGTCGGTGCGCGCGTCTGCGGTCCGGATTTTGTGCCTGCGTTTATGGGCTCGTTCATCGCCACGCTCGGCGTTTCGCTGCCCTCGTTCATTATCGTTTACTTTGTAGCGCGCTCACTGGAAAAATTCAGCCAGTCGCGCCTTGTTAAAGAAGCACTGTGCGGCATCCGCCCGGCGGTTATTGCCTTTATGATTACGGCAGTAATTTTCTTTTTAGATATTACCGTTTTCCCGATAGACAATGCCACTAGTGAAAGCAGCACCTTTAACCCCATTGGCATACCTGTGCTTGCCGTGCTGTTTTACCTGCACTACTACCGCAAAGTCGGTGCCATCAGCCTTATGCTCATCAGCGGTATTATCGGCGTTTTAGTGTATTGAAAATTTCTGACTTTAAGCAGGGAGGATAACTATGTCTATTGAAAATATGTTTGGCGATTTACATTCTATTGACATTATGGCAGAAACAAAAACAAAAGAAGTTTTGTTAATACTGGTCTGCAACGGTTTTATTGACGGAACGCCGGAAACGCAAACTGCGCTGTTAGATAAAATGGAAGGATATTTGAAACATATTCACAGTGAAAAATTTAAGAATGAATATCCTGGCTGGCCTGTTATACTAAGGGTTACTTTTACGGAAACACCGGACCAGCTGATTTTACAACTACTATATAAATGCTATGCCTGGACTGATGATTTAGGAGTATCGTTGGAAATAGAAATAGACGGTAAAAAAGTGCGCTTAACTGAATAAAATTGCCTTATGCTTATCAAAAAAGCGGATAAAAAAACAGAGCAGCTTTCGCTGCTCTGTTTTTATTTGTAGTTATCTGCTACCAATGGTATTTTTCAGCGTATACACTATATGGGGGTAATTTTTTAACTGAAGCAGCAAAAGCCCTGATTCTAGTGGCGTTAGTGACGGTGAGGTCGATAAATTTTCCAAATCGCCATTAGTTTAATTAGCTGTTTCTATACAAATTTTTATAATATTTTCCATAAGATATTAATACGACCAAAGGTTACATCTGCTATGGGTAAATTTTTGTATTTGTTTTATATTATCCTTTAATTTTATGCTCCTGATAATAAAAACTTCAATATGATAAATAAAGTATATACGAAAATGAAAGTCTATCGCCTAATCGCCACTATCGCCACTAACAGATTAATTTTTCTATCATCCTCACCTTGTCAAGGTACATAGAAAAAAAATAACGGCTTCTGCCGTCCTGAAGCTATTAACTATATTCTACTGTAAATATGATAAACTCTCTGCCTGCTGTTATCCATTATTTTATCAAAACTTTAAAGTTTTGATAAGCCTGTCTAAATGACGGTTTTATGGGCTTTATCTGCTATCAAAACTTACTATCAAAATTCTGCGTTTTATTGTATAATAATATTAGCGTTGTAGTAGAAATGGGGTAAGAATATGATATACGGATACGCTCGTGTGAGTACAAAGAAACAACTTCACGGTAACAGCATAGAAGAACAGCATAACACACTTATGGAACAGGGCTGTCAAGAGATCTTTACTGAACAGTATACAGGAAAAACTACCGACAGACCTGAATTGAGATTATTAATGAATAAAATGAAAAAAGGCGATACCTTGGTAGTAACCAAACTGGATCGCCTTGCAAGGAATGTCGTTGAAGGAGTAACCCTGATAAAGGAACTATTACACTCTGGAATAAAAGTCCATGTTTTAAACGTAGGCTTATTAGATGATACGCCTATGGGTAATTTTTTCATAACCACGCTGCTGGCTGTTGCAGAGTTAGAACGCAGCATGATAGTAGAAAGAACACAATCCGGAAAGGAAGTTGCTAAAAGTAAGCCAGGTTTTAAAGAAGGCAGACCCAGAATATCTAAACAAAGAACTGACGCTGCTTTGGCTTTAATAGATTCCGGCAACTCCTATAAAAAGGTAGCAGAGCTTACAGGTATCGGTGTAGCTACGCTTTACCGTGCCAGAGCAAGGCAAAGAGCTAATCTGATAGAATCCGGATTATAACTTACTTTTACATATAACTCCCAAGTTATCCAGCCGTAAAGATAGCTATGGGAGTTATATGCTTTTTCGCCTGTTACTTTACTCTATTACCGATTGCTTCAGCACTCCACTTCTCTTTCCAGTAACTGAAAGTATACCGTCGAATAAAATGTCCGAGCCTATCTTTTCTATTTCTGTAGCCCTCACATATGACTGTATATCCTGAGACGTTCTCGTTACTGCATTAACCAAGCCATATAGAGTATCGTCCTTTCCGGCAACGTAGTGAGCTATTACGGTTTTCTTTTCGCGTTCGTCCAGCCCATAAAGTTTGGCAGCCCTTTCAATGCTCTCATACGGGTCAACTAATTTGATTTCTGTTGCTGTTCTCATCTTATCGACTATCTTCATATAAAAGACCGGATCTAAAGCTGATTTAAGGCAGTCCTCTATATTGCGCTTAATACCTTCCATATCGTCAGTAATCATTTCATACTCCTCAATAGTTCTGAATTTCTTTCCGAGATGTATTCTGCGAGCTGAACCTAAATATTTAGGCAGAGCCATCCCATTAGTGCATACGAGCCTCATACAGAATGGGTTGACTGTAATTGATCCCATACCTACTTCGGAATTGGTAACAGTCGCTCCAAAGGCGACTGTATCTCCGACTTTAACGTCCGCCTTTTCAACTTCCGATATCACCTTTACATACATCTTTTCCGTGGTCAGAGATGTTGATACGACAGTCAGCCCCTTGATATCGTCAAGTAATGATAATAATGTGCCCAGTACGACTTCGTTTTCACACTTCCTATAATGGTCAGACAATATTGCCCTGACCCGCCCGCCAATGGTTCTCACCAGCTTTTTCTTGTGAATATCGCTTAACAGCTCATTGTAGTTTGCGTCTAACAGTTCCGGATATTCTTTCCCTATGCGTTTTACATAGGAGTACGGTATGCCGCACAGAGCCGATAGCTGACGTCTCGCCGTTTCCTGCATAACATAGGTAGATCCCTGAATGTCGATACATGACTCAGCAGTATTCGAATGTACGCTTAAATCGTCCGTACTGATTAAGTAGTCCTTCTTTAGTGTAGATATATAGTCCAACTGGCTAACGAGTTGTGATAACTTAAGATCTGTTTTCATACTGCCTCCTAAAATGGTTCTTCCAGCTTGCTTTCTCCTGACAAAAAGCACTCCCGACCTTTATCTTCATAATCCTCAAACAGCCTGCTATTCTTCAGCCAAAAGCTCATTGCAAAAGAATCGTTGTATATCACGATAACCTTTGTCCACTTTTCATTGTTGAAATAATAGCTTTCCACGCATTCCGGAATAACATTTTCCAGCCCTTCCGTCAAGCCTAATGCTTTGAGTTCTTCTTCAGTTTCGTCACCCTCTAAGATCACTATGTAGCCATATCCAAAATCGTCAGTATTAAATTCTTCAATGGTTACTTCGTCCATTTCATCCGACCATTTCTTTATTATTAGTAATTCACTGCGGATCTTTTCTATAACCTCTTTGGGGATCGACTGCTTTCCTGATAGTTCGTTTATATCTTGTAAGCACTTTATTTTCAGCATGGTTCTTCTCCTAATCTGCCTGCTTCTTCTGGCATTCATAGCATACGGCTTTGCCAAACTTGTGCATAGCGTATTCCAAGACCTTAGGGGATTTTATGACCGCATGACATATGCAGCAAACATTATCAGAATTTAGGTCTTCCGGCAGTTTATCAGCCTTTTGTGCTTCGTTCTGCTTATTCAAAACTTTAGCTACAGCCGCTTTTGCCGTCTGCTGCTTCCTGCTGTTACTAATGTCAAACCTGATGTTGCCATCTCCGTCAAGTATGGCAAGCTTTGCAAAACTGCCTGACTGTTTGTCGTATGTCATATCCTCACCTACATAGAATCTGGCATACGTCTTTGGTTTGCCATTACTGCCTGTAATCACCTCGCTGTCCTTCAGCTTTATCCTGATCTCCGGAGCTGAATAGAGTTCCCTGCCTATTCCTAAATTAAAGCAGGCTCTTTTGAAAGAATCGGATGCTTCTCCCTTGGTTGCCTCTGCATTGCTCGGTACGCCGACGTCCTGCTTTTCAATCCACATCTTCTTGTCTTCGTCCCATATCGACACCGTGCAAAAGAGCTTGCCGCCGATCTCCGTATGCTTTCTTTGCCAGTTCAGTGGACCAAATACTTCGTCCAGAATTTTCATATCGACTCTGGCATTCTTATACAACAGCAGGTAGGCGTATACGCCGTAACTCGTCTGCTGCAGTTGAGCGACTCTGACCTCAACGTCATTTGAAGTAAGTAATGGAATATTCATTGTAAACACCTTCCTAACTATAAAGATAAAGCGCGAATCACTATACCGTGGTTCGCGCTTTTAATTAAGCTTTAAGCTGCCATTGCTTTCTTGTCCATTTCCATAAAATTTATTACCGTTTTCAGGCAGCCATCTTCCATTGTATAGATCACTTTCTTAATACAGGCATCCGTATAGTAGTCCGACGTCCTGTTCCATTTTATGCATACCCTTATATCCTCGTCATCTTTAAAGAGCGACAAAATCTTTACCAGTTCTTTTTTGGTCATTGTAATTTACCCCTTCCTGTGCTAACCGTATTCTCTATTATCAAATGCTTTATTCTGCCCTTTCCTGCAACTACAGCTATTCAACCCGCGAGAGAATAACTTTGGAAGAAAGGTTGCCGTTTTCAACCGCACACATGACGGAGTCAATCTTGACTGGATATTCATACTCGTATGCCGTTTCACTCATCAAACGTATTTGGGCATCATAATCAGCGGCAGCCAGTATGTCAAGCAGCTCTTTCTTAGTCATGGTTATACATCTCCTTTCACGCAACAACCGACAACATCTTCTTTGCCGTCATACTACTTTCAGCGGCTTTCTTACAGGCTTCAAAGACCTCGCAGTAATTCCCGCACTTCCTGCCATTCCACGATTCAGTCTTGCGGCAAAATTCAGGAATGACTCCGGTAGCCATAACTTGGTCTATCATAGCCTTTTTGAGGCCGAAGTATCTTTTTAAGTATTCGTCGCTTATCTTATTGACCTTCAGCAGGTAGACCGGTTTGTCAATGTTCCGTTCGGCAGCAATACGCAGCGAATAGTCACGCACATATAACTGGATGTACATATCATCAACCCTGAAATTGTGTTCCTCAAGCAACATTCTGTAGGCATTGACCTGAATAGCCCAATGAAGTATTTTCCTTACACCGTCAGTCTTTAACACCTTTCTTATCTTTGGCAGACCTTTCTTTGCGCCGGTCTTGTATACCTCGCCGGTAAGTTCGTCAACCTTGTAGTACCCCATAGCCAAACAAGCCTTATAAGATGACGTAACCTTGTAGTCCATCAAAATCTTCCTTCCGTTACCCAGTAAATCTCCATACGCATCTATCTGACCTGTATACAGTTCGTTTGATAGTCTTACTTCCGTAAGCACATCAGAAGAAGAACTCCGCTCGCAAATGCTGTGTATTGAAGAACCATGCATGGCGAAAATCTGATCCTGCGGATCTACGGCATAGTCGGTGGTCTTCTTGAGATAAAGCTCTCTCGTCCCGCCGATCAGCTCAGTGACCGAATACTTCCTTCCCAGTCCCCTGTCCTTTACAGAATTTGCAACCGCCTCTAATGTAGGCTTGCCCATACAGCGAATATGGTGTGGGCATAAGGACAGGCACTGCCTTATGCTTACTCTATCCTTGTTAGGACAGATAAATTGTGTAGCTCCCATTATTAGCAACCTCCTCACTATGTAACCTTTCTTGTACTTTCACCGGCAGACACTTTTTTGGATATCTCCCCCTTGCATAAAGGCTTGGAACATATAAACCCCCTCTGTCATTCAGGAGTTTATATCTAAATAAAAGCTTCAGCCACCATTCAAAAAAGCTTTTATTATTACTCGTAATAATTATTTTATTTGTAATAATTATTACGAAGTAATAATATATGCTTGAAATTTGCTTTAATACGCTTTTTCATCAAGGCAACGCTGCTCATTTGCTATGTAAGTGGGGATTGCCAAACGCAATCCCCATCTTATACCTGCTCTTGCAAACAAGTCCTTGCCGGTTGGAGTTACACCGTCAACTCCAAAATGTAGTCTTGATAAACTTCCGCTTCATTTCCGGCGTCACAACTCGTGCTGGCTTTAGTAATGTGCCTTTTCAGTTTTCCTCCGAGATTTAAGTAGATCTTATCTACATGGCGATCCTTGACCGTTATCTTACTGATCATGAGCCTGAGCAGAAGTATTTTCTGTTCTCTGCTGGTTTTAGCCATGATGTCTTGAAAGTTACTTAGTACTTTTTCAACGTACTCCATAGTAGGCTGAATTACAGGAACGCCAACTTCTGCTTCCAGAACGGTCTTGCGGTTGGTAAGCTCCGTTTCTTCCGTAGCCAGTTTCAAAATGCGCTCATCAAGCAGGGATTTATCTATTTTATCTTCGGTATACAGATCCAACAGTTTTCTCTTTTTATTGAGTACGTCACTGAGCCTTTCCTCTATGCTTTTAAGTTCCTCTCTCTTGCCAGATGACTTTGCTTCTATCTTCTGCTTGGTCTTAGCCAGTACCATTTTGACCACCTTTTCCTCGCTCAAGAAAGAAGCTATCTTGTCCATTACAGCCTTCTCCGCTTTATCTGCTCTAACCGTGTTAGGCTTGCAAGCAACAGAGCCTTTATTCTTGAACCGAGAACAGGTATAGTAGCGATTCACCCGTTTTGTGCCATTCTTCAATTTGTAGCGGCTGCGCACGACTACCATAGGCGATCCACAGGCTGGGCACTTCAGTATGCTGCTCAACAGGTTGTCACTGTCATATACCCTTGCCGTCTTCCCTGATTTGCCCATTCTCAGTAAAGCTGCCTTGTTCCAGAGTTCTTCCGTTACTATTGCTTCGTGCTGTCCTTTTACCAGTATAGGATGGCTGTTTTTACCCTTGCGGCGTTTCTCGCTCCAGTTTTCGTATCTGCCATACCTGATATATCCTTTGTAAAGCGGATTATCAAGGATTTCCCTAATGCTGCAGTAGCTAAAAGTGTTGCCGCGAACAGTCCGGTATCCAGATTTATTCAAAAAATTTGCAATATAGCCAAGACCTCTACCTTCGCAGTACAAGTTAAAAATACGCTTTATTATTACCGCTTCAGATTCAACGATAACGAGCTTCTTCTTATCCTGAGACGCTACATGCATTGCTTTATAACCAAGAGCCCTGCCGCCATTGTGGAGTCCTTGCTGGGCACGTTGAGATTGCCCGAGCTTTACATTTCTGACAATGGTTTCTCGCTCGAACTGGTTCAATATCGCCTTGACATTGTTAAGCAGTTCGTCTGTCGGCGTATCGCCTTCGTTGGGGCTATCCATGCAGATAATCTTAATAGAGTGCTTCTTGGCTTTATCCCAAATTTCAAGATAGTCCTTAGCGTTACGTGACAAGCGGCTTTGATTCCAAGCCATAACTGCATCAAACTTATCTTTGTTAAAATCGGCTAACAACTGTTGTAAAGCTGGTCGATTGTTCATCGCTTTGCCGCTTATCCCTGCGTCTACGTATTCACCTGTTAACTTATAGCCACGCCGTTCACATTCTTCCATGACAGCTTCCTTTTGGGCTTCAATGGAATATCCGTGTTCGGCTTGTTCGACAGTAGATACTCTGGCATATAGAGCAACACGTTTTATTTGAATCTCTTTCATAGATAATCACTCCCTCAAATTTTAATCAGCATGGTTTGCGGCGGCGCTTTGATGTTTAATGTGGGTACGTATACTTCTATCTCAGACACCGTTCTGTCGGAATCAACGTATACCGCCTTTACTATGCCGCGCACCAGCTTGATCCTGTCTTTAACCGGTGCTTTTTCGATCAGTTTCGGTAACTTGCTAAAGGCGTTCATTATCGCCTTTTCGTCATAACTACGTTCTAAGCTGCCAGTATCTAAAGAATTAAGCTTTGTTTCCGTTAGCTGAATCTCCGTCTTAATCCTGGATAGTTCTTCCATGAGCCTGTCCTTGTCAAGCTCTCCATCCTCATACTTCAAAAGGAGTACTGTCTGCTTGTTCTTCAGCCTTTCCAGAGCAGCTTTCAACAGCTTGGCACTTACAGAGTCGTTCGCATTCGCTGAGAATTTCTTTCTTATCTGGGCGAGTATTGCCTTTTTCCACGCTGGGCTGCTTAGATGCCTTGTAAGAAAGTTCATTACGGCAGTATCAGCCTCTTGGGCACGCACTACTTTTCCAGTGCAGCTTCCCCTGCCTTTGTTCATATACTGACCACAGACGTAATAGTAGAGATAGTGGACTTTCCCATCCTTCGTCTTTCTGGTTACGTGGGCGGGCAGCATTCCCCATCCGCAGTTTGGGCACTTAATCAAACCCGAAAGCATATACTGGTAATCTATGACTTTAGCGTAAGACCCCTTTGATGACAACAGGGCTTGTGCTTTCTCCCACGTTTCCATGTCTATTATCGGTTCATGAATCCCCTGAAAGTATTCATTTTCATATTTGACAAAGCCAATATATGCTTTATTGGTTAAAATTCTCCTGATCGTCGTTATGGAAAACTTTCCGCCGTTTTTTCCACGCATACCCAGTTCATTAACTCGTCGAGCCGTTGCTTTAAGTCCAAGCCCACTGCAGTAAAGTTCAAATATAGTCTTCACAATAACCGCTTCCCTTTCTTCTATTACTCGCTTTGTACGTCCCTTGGGATCGGCTTCATCCAGCACAATCTTATAGCCGAGCATGTTGCCACCTAAAAATTTGCCTGACTGGGCTCTTTTTCTACTTCCCATCATGGTGTTTGTCCTTATGCTTTCCCTTTGGCACTGCGCAAAGCTGCCTAAAAAACCTAACAAAAGCTTTCCGCCTGGAGTATTAGCGTCAAAGCTCTCGCTAATGCTGTGCAACTCTACGCCCGCTCTCCTAAGCCTTTCTACAATGTTCAGAAAGAGCAGGAGATTTCTGGCAACCCTGTCTACGCTCCATACATACACGCTACCAAAACAACCCTTTTCAGCGTCATCAAGCAGTTTCATCAGAGCGGGTCTGTCAAGCGTAGCTCCAGAAATGCCAGCATCCTTGTACACCTTAAAGACAACTTTTCCCTGATCAATGACTTTACCCCGAAGCACTTTTTCCTGTGCTTCGAGGGTATAGCCATCTTCCACCTGCCTTTCTGTGCTTATACGCACATACAGGGCAACAATTTTTGTTTTATCCATTGCGTTCACGCCGCATTATTCCAGTCATCACCTTCTTCAACAGATGGGACAGGACGATCCTGACCCAGTTCCATGTTGTCGATAATGATGGTGGCAAGCAAATCCGCAACTTCTTGGAGACCGTCATATGCTTCCATTTTTCTCACCCCCTTTCATGGATTATTGGCTTTTCAGACAGGGATCTACCAAAATAATGATATATATTTATAGCTGCCGTATTTTCGGTAACTGCCTTGCCATCAGCTGATTATTCGCTATCTACTGGCTGATTTTCCGGCAGAGGTTCAATCTTGCTGATTTTGGTATACCGCTTACCATCTATTTTGATCTTGCCGACCGAGATCTCATAGCCTTCTCTCGCAAAGTTTTCCTTCAGCCTGTTCAACATTTTGGAAAGACTTTGCGGTGTCTTTGGCCAGGTTGGGCTATTAGGGGCATAGCTTAGATAGGGCGAAGCATTTGCTGCACTTGCAAACGTATCAAGACCATTATTAGCTTTCCGCCTCAGTTCAACCAAAAGTTGTGCTGGCGTTATTTGGATAGGAAACTCAGTTTGATCTCGCAGATATTCTCTGAGTACAACCGCCACTGGATTTCCTTCGATAACGCTGTCAGTCAATTCGCTCCGGTTATCTTCATAGTCTTTCAACAAAACTTCGTCGCTGCCGAACATTGCCTTTGAGATAGCCTGTGCCCAATGTACATAGTCAGCCATTCTGTATACTCTGCTTGTTTTAACGCTATTATATGCCGCAATGGCTTCTGACAGGATTTTGAAGATTTTATCCATAATTATCGGGAGTTTTTCTTCAAACTCATCCAAAAGCTCACTGCTCAGCCTGTACGAGCCTTTTAGTCCCTGCATCTCGAATTTTACGGTTCGGTCATATAAATCCGGTTTGATATTCCCTACGTCTATACCGTTGAGCAAAATGCAGTTCTTAAAGCTAACCACGCTTGCGTCGTTGTTTGTATATAACGCCCTTTTAACAACCGAAGCACCGGTTACTGCCGAACACAGTAAATCATTGGCGTCTTTCGGCAAGGATGAAGCATTGTCTATCGCAAGAAGGTAATTGTTTGCCAGAGCTATGATCAGTTCTTCCTTGTTCTTCGGCATTACAAACGCCTCGTGGTTGCAAGGGTCAACTATCTTCTGGATGATAGTTGTCAGCGTGGTTTTACCACTGCCTTGACCACCTTGCAGCATTATTACCGGGTGTGGAATGTCGCTGATAAACCAGGTTAAAATTGTAACAACCAAAAGCCGCTGTTCGTTTTCCGGCAAATTGATATACGGTTTGAGCAGCTCCATAAGATCAGGCTCTGCTTCTGATTCAACCGGCATTTTCTGGCACTCCATTGACGGCGTTGAATGAAAGGCAAATTTCTTATTCAGCAAACCATCCATATAGCAGCTATAATAACCGTCACTTTCAACAGCAATAATGCTTTGATAATCATCAGCGAGATTATAGTAGATTACATCATTTTCAAACGCTATTCTCGTAGCCACGTATTTTTTAATGTTGCGTCCCAGCGCCTTGTGCTTTATGTGACTCACCGCATTGTTTAACAGGCTGTCAGAATAAAGCGTATTGGCAACATTTTCTTCAAACAGGCTTCTTAATTTAGCCTTAAAATCCGGGCTGTCAACATCGTCAACACGGCAGATTTCACCATCCTTCCAGATGATATAGACTTTGTCGGTATTACTGCCAATCAATAAGCAAGTTCCTGCCAGAAATTCATCAAGGAACTTTTTGATTCTTTCCGTCATGCTCTCTTTCTTGGCGTTACCGTCATCAGATTGATGACCTTTTTTGTTAATATCGTTGGTATGTTTCATGGATACCACCATTTCCTAATAATATTTTGAATATACATAAGCCGGAATTTCGTAGGCTTATCAGTATCGCTGGCAGCTCCATCGTTGAGCTGCTGCTGCGCTGACCCCGAAGATTTTTTATTCTGGGTCGGCTGCTTATGTGCAAACAAACGCTCAATCCGTAGACTTTCAACTTCATAATGCTTACCTTCCTTTCTGGTTAATCATCAGGCTTGGCTATCAGCCTTCCTGATTTGTTTTTATTCTATCATTTGGCGAATATCAATTCTTCCCATAACACAAACCATTATTTGGGTAAAAATGCAAAAGCACCACGATATATAGATACGTTTATACATTCAACGTCTATATATCGTGGTGCTTCCAATTATTAAAATGTATTACCTTCGCAGTTTATTCTTTTTTGTTTGTTTTGCTTATCAATATACTTATATATTTTGAAAACTCATCAACTTCATCTTTGATGGACTTAAGCTTGTTTAAATCGTTTATATTTATCTCCTCATTCACTTTACCTTCCATTTCACTTAATCGCTTTCTTAAATAGCGACTGTTAGCTAAATACTCAATTTGGTTGAACATCGATTCAAAACTTGATAATTTCTCCGACACCTCCCAAAAATCATAGAAACACATTTTCACCTTTTCTTCTATTACTTTTGAAATGGTAATTTTTATGTCATTAGAAAAATGCGGTTGTTCTACTTCACCTATGCTTTGGAGATAGCTTCTATATTGATTTAGCTCGTTTTCAAATCTTCTCCTAATTATTTCCTTGGCTACCCATCTAAGCACTTTGTGGTTAAGTTCATAAACTCTATCAAGTTCTGTACTTTTACTACAACTCGTACCATTTGCATTAATAGGCATTTGGTTAAGATTATTAAGCGCACTTTGAACTGAATCAGCCCGCTTCTTATTCTTGCTATTTACCAGATCTGTATTTAACTTAATAAAAGAGTCTAAATAAAAAATGTTATACATCCATGCTGTACTACTAAAGGTCAGCATATAGCTATCTTTTTCCCAAGCAGTAATATCGAAATTATCTCCATATCCAGTACTAATATATTTCCTGAACTTTTCTTCCATTTCTGCCTTTATAAAAAACAACACAAAACCGGGAAGTGTAAGATCAGATAGCTTATCAGAACTTTTGGTGAATGAATTTATACGTCCCCTTGTTGGATGCCGTAACATTCCGCACTTTATTACACTTAACGCATTAAAATATACTTCACTAGATCTCTCATTATGACCTGCCCTTAAATCTAACCAATATACTTCATCATCAGCCTTCTTGTCTGCTATAAATTCCTTTATTTTTTTGCAGACAGTTCCTAACTTAAGGTTCATTCCAAATGTATTAATTAGCATAGCCTTGGCAGTTATGGCAGTATCATTTTGCTTTGTACAAAATGATATTTTCTGCCATTTTTCCTGCCACGCTTCTCTTACCAGCCTTGTAAATTTATCATCGTCAGAAGCTGGATAACCAAATATACCAGTAAGCTCTTGCTCCAGTTCGAAAAATTTTCTTTCTACATTACGTTTTGCTTTTTCGCTATATACGTATGTAGACACTTCAAAACTACCGTCTTCAATTTGATAAATTAGCGTTTCGTCATAGAAATCAAAATCCTCATAATTATATTTGAATACAGCACTGGGGTCTTTTTGTATCTTTGCAAATACCCTTTGTGCTTTCTTCATATCTTCGAGCAATGGCGTTGTCAATGCTGATATTGCAAAGCATATAAATTTTTTTAAAATGATTACCTTCTCTTGGTCAATAACCCCTTCTTCCTGCAAATTCTCTGTAAGCTTGTTATTATCGTTGTTATGCATATCATTAACTCCTTTAGTAAGCTGTATATCTTGCTTTTAATTGTACCTCCAATCCGCTTATATACGGATTGGAGTATTACTTTAATTTCATTTCAAATATATAACACATAAAATCTAAAAGCAAATTTTTTATAGGGTAGAGTATAACAAAAGGGCAGCGTTTGCTACCCTTTTATATTTTTATTATTCTTTTTCCTTTAAACATTTACCGTTAACGATAAGCGATACCGAAGGCTGGCTGATGTTGAACAAATTGCCGAGGAAGACCTGCGACAAACCTTCTTCATGGTACAGGCGCAAAATCTCTTTGTTTCGTTCTTCGCGTGTTTTAAACGGTTTAATCTTTACCACTTCTCGCTTTACTTCAAAACCGTAATCGCGCACTATAACTATTTTGCGTGTTCCGTCACTGTTCAGCACTTTAAGCTCCCATGTCTGCATGCCGCTTTTGCTGCGCGGGTTATGCAGGCAAAACTCCACTTTGCCGTCGCCGATAGTTTCTTTCAGTGCAGCATTATCCAACGGTAAATCTTCCATCAGCATTTTGTCACCTCATCTCTTAATTAAAACGTCCAGCGCATCCCGGCATTCCATGCCCAATCTTTTTCAAAATCTCCGCCTGCGGTTTTCTCAAAATCAAAATACAGGTGGTTATTTTTGCCTGTTTTTATTGCCGCACCGATACCATATTCAAACCATGTATCATTGAAAGTATCGCTTTCGGTTCTTCTGTTGCCTGCACTATCTACCATGTCTACATCATAGTCGCCGCAGAATTCATGCAGCAGGTTGGCTTTTAAGTAAATATTGGTGTTTTCGTCAATATCGCGCCCAATGTTAAAGCCCACGCGTCCCAATACACTTGGTATACCGCTTTGATGTACATCAATATACTGGTCTGCATATTTGGCACGGTAATTATCACCGCCAAAATAGCCAAGCGTTAACTGCCCCTGCGGCTCAATGTACCAGCCGTTGTCGTCCATTACTTTCTTACGTCCGTATTCTGCACTTAAAGATACGCCTACATTTTCCGGTTCCCCGGTAATTTTGTTGCCGTTAGTGTCATAAACTTTGTAGTCGCTGTCCATATCGGCAATTCTGAATACCAAATCTAAGTAATGTCCTTTATTACGCATTTCCGTAGTATAAAAAGCAATAGATTTTCCATTGTTTTCGCCACTGCCGCGCGCAAAACTGCTTGAACCGTCAATATAGCTTAATGCTGCGCCCTGATAACGGGTAAAACGGTCGGTCTTTTTGGTAATTTCGTCATAGCCAAGTTCATAAACGGTGTATTTGTTTTCAAAGCTTGCTTCGCCGTCGCGGCTGATTTCTGCACCGCGTACTCTGAACCATGCGCCTTTTTCATCTTCACCGTTATGGCGCAGGTCACCCATGCGTTTCATCAGCTTATCGGTTTCAGCGCGCCATGTATGATAGCCAAGTGCGTTTGCGCCAAGGATGGTATCGACGGAAGTTGTAGGTTCATCAAGCTGTTCTACTTCTTTTAAGTACCAATCTATATTGTAACCATTGGTAGTACTTTCTTTAAAATCAAGGTCATAACGGTTCCAATACAATGCACCTTCGCTGTCATTAGCTTCAAATTTACCCTGCTCCTCATTTACGCTTACAAGCACAGTACCCTCCGCGCCATCAAGCTGATTTTCATCAAGTGGATTCAACTTAATATAATGTATACCTTTATGTATACCATCTACAAAAACACGATCACTGTTATTAAAATTTGTACTGGCGTCTATATCCATTTTTAAATATCCATAATTGCCACTGAAATTCTCATTAATATAAATATTCTGAAAATCTTCCGCATCATTGAATTTAGTTCTTGTCAAATCTACAAAACCATTATCAGAAAGTATAAGATTCGTTATATTGCTTGAATCTTGTAATCTTCCATCACTATCTAACCCTTGTGTATTTTCCCATCTTGCTCCATTAGTTATTTCTAAATTTATTCCTCTATTTTTATCATATTTCTCACTAACAAAAGTATTACCAATTAAATATGAATTTGAATTTGTTAAATGTACATCTATCGTACCCTTGCCATCGCTAAGCAGTCTTCCAAATAATTGTACATTACCGTTTCCATTTTTATTAACATTTATTGTTCCAGAATTATCAAAAAGTTTTGTAACACCTTCTTCATTAACAGAATATCCTAAAGTTTCTAATGCAGTCAGATATGCCGGATTTTTTGAATCATTTCCATCTTCAGAACCTATGTACAAAGAATCTACTGTAATATTTCCTTCACATTCTGTCCATAAACCAATATTAATACCTGTTTTATCCATGTTCTTAAAATAAACTTTTAAATCTTTAGCATAATCATTTGCTCTCATAGATGAATGGAATGCTGTATTACGGGAATAATAACTATTTTGTGCCTCTCCCATTCTGATTTCTGTTTTACCCTGAAGATTAACACCGCTCTTTCCCTGTGAATCTTTATATTGTTCAAGGTTATCATAAGTTCCGCTGCTAATACCATACACTCTGCTTTGACCAGTTTTACCCACTACATTAATTTTAAGCAAACTATCAGTGCTAGATTTAATTTGACCGCCGTCAGAAGTAAACAAACCTACTGTTTCATGGTTTCTTTCACCATTACTTTTATTTGCAGTAACAGTAATTTCATTGTTTTCACCATTTATCTCAATAACACTGTTTTCAGAAAATGCAATTGCCCCAAAAGTACGATTTGTATTTTCAACGGCATCATCATCTAATCCAGATTCAGCAGCTGCTGTTGAAGTAACTTCCATTTGCAAATTACCATTCGATATAATTTTACCGCTACCAACACTGTTATTTCCAAAATCATTTCCTGCTAAAAGGCCATAAGCATTTTGCTTACCTCGAACTTTAATTGTTGTATTATTAAGTGTAATCGTTCCACCTTTATCTTCCGGTTGATCTCCTCCCTGACTTGGATTATAACCAGCGTATTTCCAAATACCAAAAGTTTTATCAACATTACTCCTAAAATTATTATTATAAACGCTTAACTCTAAATATCCACCAAAAGTTAAATTTGTAATAGTATTACCGTTATCAGCATTAGTTACACGAACACCATATAATGTATTCTGCGTATAATCACAAAGATTAAGTCTTCCACCCTTAAAAATTTTAAAATCTCCACCTTGATTAAGATGAAATGTATCAGAAGAAGCCTTATATGTGAAATCCCTGTTTACCGAACCATACGTACCAGGTGTAAGTTTTTCTGTAATAGTACTATTATTAATAATAGTACTATTATCAATATCTACCGCCATTACATTTGATACCGGTATTAATCCTAAAATACTTAAAACTACTGCATTTTTTAAATTCATTGTAAACATCTCTCCCTTAATATTTTTGGCATATTGCGCTATGATTTAATATTAAAATTATACCATAGACTTCCCCCCCGACAAGACTACTACCGTAGAAATGATAGTTACTTTTTCAGGTCTTGTGGTAACTTTTTTACTACCGCAGTTGGGTTCTGCTCTCGCTGTCCGCAGTGGAACCAGTTCGCAATGCTATACCACGTTTATTTAGTCTGGCCTGTGTAAAGAACAAGGAGAAAAAATAAGGGCGTACCCAAAGGGCACGCCTTCTTATTTTTTCTTTATGCCAAGTTTTATCAGCCAAGGGCTTCTATAACCACATACTGAACACTTTTAACCTTTAAAGGTATTTCTGATCTCTTTTGCAGACATCATTCTTATTAAAAGAAAAAAATACGCTAACTCACAAAAGAGTTAGCGTATTTTGTCTAAAAGAGTAACTACTATTACTCTTTTTATTTATTAATCTACTTTAAAGGCTTACGCATAACAGGTTCATACAATACAGGCAAAGACTTTAAAAACATATTTATCAAATCAATGTTTTTCTGCTCTGATATAAAGCCTTGGTAATGTGAAGCATAGAGGCCATTAGCAGAAAACAGTCTTCCAGGAATTACTACCTTTTTCTCTCTATCGTAATCATACGGTGCATAAGCCGGAAAAAGATGATCATTTCCATACCATTTGCCAAGGTCTCTATCTTCACCAACCGTATCATCATAGATCATAACAAGAAATATTGGTACACTACTATAGATAGATGAATTCTCTATACCATCAAAAAGACTTGATACATCTGTAATATTAATTGATGCTTTTTGATTGTTCTTTTTGTCGATAACTACAGCTCTATCGATTACTCCTTTGGAATTTTTTAACTCTATCCAAGCAACATAACCGTCTTCTGTTTCAGGTGTATGAGCTATAATAGTTTCTCCAATTCTTTTTTCTTCCAAGAACGGAGCTAATTCCTCTCTTACCGAAGCCTTAACGTATTTTTCCTGACCATCTTTAATAGACACATCCAAAACAGGTTCATAAAACTCCGGTAAAGCTTCTAAAAACATTTTAGCCAAATTCAGCTTTGCACTTTCGCTTATATATCGTCCTTTTTCAGACCAAGTTGAAATATTGTCTGCACTAATACCTTTTTCATTATCATAACTATAAAAACCATACATTGGAAGAACGTGGTTTTTACCAAACCATTCTCCACAAAACATGGTTTCATCTACTTGATCGTTATATACAGTCACATCAAGATTAACATATTCTTCTATTCCAGGATGTGTAATTGGATAGAATAAATCTTCGTTAAAATCTTTCTCAAAATCATTATTTGCATTCATATCAGTAGTTATGTATGCTTTTTGATTATTCTTTTTATCTATAACTATTCCGGCACTTTTGCCATTTTCAAACGTATCCAGCCTACATAGCCAGCATCATCTTTCGCTGATATAGAAGCAAAAATTTCGCCCTTGATATTATTTTCTTCCATGTATGAAGTAATTTCTTTTTCTGCTTCATTTTGTCCGCAACCAGAAACAAGTAATGCCAGCATTGATAATACAACACATAAAAAATACGCAAATCTTTTCATCATATACTCTCCTTTAAATTATGAATATAAGAAATGGAACGTTAAATACTTCCTTTTAGCAACCCCATAACTGTATTCATCATCTAAAACCGACCATATACAGCAGTAATTTTAACATAAACTACATTATTATAATTTTATACCCGTTAAAAACGATAGTCAAACATAAAACATATAATACTGCTAAAAAAATACGCTAACTCCCAACAGAGTTAGCGTATAAAAATTTACCCATTATAGGTGATACGGTTCCCCGCGGCTTATTTTAAAGGCACGGTAAATTTGTTCTACCAATAAAAGGCGTATCATCTGGTGCGTAAAAGTCAGTTTTGAAAAACTCCAGCGCATATCTGCGCGCCTGCGCAAAGCATCTGTGTAGCCAAACGCGCCGCCTATAACAAAGGCGATATGGCTTTTGCCCGCCAGCGCCCAGCCGTCAAACAGTTCCGCCAGCTGCGGCGAGGTTATTTCCCTGCCCTGCAAGTCCAAAAGCACAACATAAGCGCTTGCCGGTATGGCGTTTATCAAACGCTCCGTTTCTTTAGCCAGCACCTGCTCTTTTTCGGCAGGCGAAGGGTTATCCGGCATTTTTTCTTCGCCAATAGCAATGGTTTCCAGCTTGCAGTACGGCGTCAGGCGCTTGGTAAACTCGGCAATGCCTTCGGTAAGGTATTTTTCTTTAATTTTACCTACGCAGACGAAGCTGATTTTCATATCAGTTTCCCTCCGGCATTTCCTGCAAAGTTACCTGCAAGGTGCGCTCAATGCCTGCACGCAGCACAACAATGGCAACGGTGTCGCCAACTTTCTTTTCTGCAAGTTTGGTGCGCAGTTCAGGCACGGTTTCCACTTTAGCGCCGTCAAAGGTTAAAATAATGTCGCCGGGGCGCATGCCTGCGTTATAAACAGGGCCGCCGGTAACAATTTTCATTACAAAAATGCCGCCGTGCAAATCAAGGTCAAAACCATAACGTGCGGAAATATCTTTATCAATCAGGCTGGCGCCGATATAGGGGCGCGCAATGCGTCCGTGCTGGGCAAGCTCGTCCAAAATAGGTTTGGCAGAGTTTACCGGGATGGCAAAACCAATGCCTTCAACGCCGCTTACCGCTACTTTGGCAGAGTTAATGCCTACAACCTCGCCGTCGGCATTAACAAGCGCGCCGCCGGAGTTGCCGGGGTTAATGGCAGCATCAGTCTGAATAAGGTTAAACTTGCGGTCGCCCAGTTCGATAGAGCGGTTCAACGCGCTGATAACGCCAACCGTTACGCTGCCGCGGAATTCCAGCCCAAGCGGGTTGCCGATGGCAATGGCGGGTTCGCCAACCTGCAAGGTGGAAGAATCGCCGAATTTGGCTACCGGCAAATCTTCATCAACATCAATTTTAACAACGGCAAGGTCCGTTGCGGCATCTGCGCCAAGCACCCTGCCTTTAACGCTGCGCCCGTCCGTCAGGCTCACGATAATTTCCTGCGCACCTTCCACAACGTGGTTGTTGGTGGCAATCAGGCCGCTTTTGTCGTAAATAACGCCGCTGCCTGTGCCGCGCTCGGTAAGCTGCACACGGTTAAAAAAGTCGCGCACATAGGCTTTGTTGGTTATGCCTACAACGGCAGGGCCAACTTTTTGCGCCGCTACCACTACCGGCGTATTGCGCGCGCCGGAAAGTTTTACTTCCTGCTGAACTGCGGCAGCAGGCTGTTCTTCTTTCTGCGTATTGGCAGTATTGCCGATGCCGCAGCCGCCTAAAAGCACGGCCGTGCTTAATATGCCGCACAAAAATAAATTCATTGATTTTTTAAGCAATGTTTTCTGCATTTTTTACACCCCTCAATAATTTTTTACTATTTCATCCTGCGAGGCTACATATATTTGCGTATCCCCGCCGGTTTCTCCTGCGTCCAAAATTCCGCGCACCGTTTTAAGCGCAAGCTCCGGCGTGTTGTTTTCCTGGCTGAGATGCGCCAGAATTACTTCGCCCGGCAGCCGCTCCATCTGCGAAAGCAGCCACCCCGCGGCTTTGTTGGATAAATGCCCGCGCGTGCCCAAAATGCGCTGCTTTAAGGCATATGGGTAAATGCCTTTTTTAAGCATTTCTTCGTCGTGGTTTGCTTCAAGCACCAGTGTGTCAGCACCGGCAACATTATTTTTAATTTCTTCCGTAATAAAGCCAACATCCGTAAGGTACACGCAGCGCGCGCCGGCATAGCTGAACACATATCCTACGGCACCTGCTGCGTCATGCGGAACGGAAAAATTTTCAATTTTCAGCCCTTCCGTTTCCAGGCATTTTGGCAGCAGACGGCAGCAGCTGCGTTCCATTTCGCTGCGCTGCGGCAAACTGCGCCAAGTCGGCTCGTTGGCAAACACCGGCAAATGATATTTACGGCTGAATACCGGCAGGCCGCTGATATGGTCGCGGTGTTCGTGCGTCAAAAGCACGCCGTCCAAATCCTCCGGCTGCATGCCGGTTTCTTTTATGCGCTGCGTAAGCTGACGGCAGCTGATACCGGCATCTATCAAAAAGTTTTTGCCGCCCGCTGTAATAATGGTGGCATTGCCTTTGCTGCCGCTGGCCAGCACGGAAATTTTAAACTCGCCCGTCATGCTTCACCTGCGGCAATGGCTGCGCCTGCGCTGGTTCCTATGCGGTCGGCGCCTGCTTCAACCATGGCTTTGGCAGTTTCCGCATCGCGGATTCCGCCTGCGGCTTTAACTTTTAAACCATACCTGCCTGCTTCTTCGTGCAAAAGTTTTACATCCTCCACAGTTGCGCCGCCTTTGCCGAAACCGGTGGAGGTTTTTACAAATTTTGCGCCGCCGTCGGCAATAATGCGGCAGGCAGTACGTTTTTCACGCGGAGTAAGGTACGCTGCTTCGATAATAACTTTTACCGGGCAGGGCGCCGCTGCTTCCACCACACGGCGGATATCTTCCGTTACGGCAGCATAATCGCCTGTTTTAAAGGCCGAAACATTCATAACCATATCAATTTCATCGGCATGTTCTTCCATTGCCGTTTTGGCTTCCAGCGCTTTAACGCTGCTGAAAGTTGCGCCCAGCGGAAAACCAACCACGGTTACAACTTTTACCTCCGTGCCCTGCAAAAGATGCTTTGCCAGCGGCACATAGCACGGATTTACGCATATGGCGTACAGATGGTATTTCTGCGCTTCGTCGCAAAGGCGCATAATATCTTTAACGGTTGCTTCGGGTTTTAATAATGTATGTTCAATTCTTTGGGCAAGTTCCATAGTTAATCCTCCCCATTTTTACTTTTATACCTTATAATTATAGCAAAAGTTAAGCACTTAAGATTGATAAAAAAGTAAATTTTTTTAAATATTTGTAACTTTTATTTTCCCCTGAAAAATAAACAGGACCCCGAACGGGGCCCTTTCAGTACGCTCAGTGTTTTTTGCGGCAGTTTTCGCAGACCCCGTAAAAATAGAACTGGTGCCCGCTTAATTTGTAGCCGCTTTCTTTTTCGGCCTGTGCCATAATACCGCTGTTATCAACATTAAACAAATCCTCTACCTTGCCGCAGCAGGTGCACTGCACATGGTGATGATCGCTGATGTCGGCATCATAGCGGAAGCTGTCCTCACCGGTATTGATGATTTGGATGACATGCAGCCTGTTTAATATCTCCACGGTTTTATATACGGTAGCAAAACTCATGGAAGGATATTTGGGGCGCAGCGTTTTGTACAGCATTTCAGCGCTGGGATGTTCATGCGTTGCTGCCAGCGTTTCATACACAGCCAGGCGCTGCGGCGTAACTTTATAGCCGTTTTCGCGCAAAATAGCAGTAAGTTCGCTGTTAGTTAACATAAGCTCCTCCTTCCGGCATTGCCCTTAAAGCAATGCAGCCTTAATAAATCTTTTTAATAATTATATTAAATAAGATTTTCTCTGTCAATATTCATTATCCGTTGACAAAAATATTTCACTAAAACGCCACAAGGATTTTTCCTGACCGCGGCGAATGTAGTAATATTATTTTTGTAAAACGAGGTACGCCATGACTATTGAACAAATTATAGCAGCCGAGCTGAAAGTAAAACCGCAGCAGGTACACGCCGCACTGGAACTTTTGGACGGCGGCAACACTATACCCTTTATTGCGCGCTACCGCAAAGAAGCCACCGGCACTTTGGACGAAGAAGCGCTGCGCAGCATTGAAGAACGGGCCAAATACCTGCGCCAGCTGGAAGAACGCCGTGCGGAAATACTTGCCGCCATTGAAGCGCAGGAAAAACTGACATCGGAACTTAAAACGCAGATTGAAGCTGCCGTAAAAATGCAGGAACTTGAGGATTTATACCTGCCCTACCGCCCCAAAAAGCGCACCCGCGCGCAGATAGCCCGCGAAAAAGGGCTGGAGCCGCTGGCAGAACTTATAACGCAGCAGGTACAGCCGCCGCTGCCGCTTGAAAAACTTGCCGCACTGCATATTGATGCGGAAAAAGGCGTAAACAGCGCCGAAGAAGCGTGGCAGGGAGCAATGGACATTGTTGCCGAAAACATCTCGGATAACGCCGCCGTGCGTGATTTTATACGCCGCGAACTGTGGAAAAACGCCGAGCTTGCATCGGCACTTGGCGCAGACGAAGCAGAAGCCAAAGACTTTTTAATGTACGCGGATTATGCCGAACCCGTACACCGCCTGCCGCCGCACCGCATTTTGGCACTAAACCGCGGCGAAAACAAAGGGCTGTTAAAAGTAAGCCTTAAATACCCCGCCGAAATTATGACCGAAAAACTGGCGCGCAAACTTAAAATACAGCAGCACACCGTATGGACTGAAATGTATACAGCGGCACTTGCCGACAGCTACAAACGCCTTATTTTCCCTTCGCTGGAGCGTGAAATAAGAAACGAACTTACCGAAAAGGCCGAAAAACAGGCCATCAGCATTTTTGCGGCTAATCTGCGCCAGCTGTTATTGCAGCAGCCTGTTGCCGGGCACACCGTGCTCGGGCTTGACCCCGGCTACCGTACCGGCTGTAAAGCAGCCGTCATCAGCCCGCAGGGCAAAACACTGGCCATCGACGCCTTATACATTACCGGCAGCGAAAAACAAAGGGCGCAGGCCGAAGCAGGCTTTTTAAACCTTGTAAACACTTACGGCGTAACGCTTGTTGCTATCGGCAACGGCACTGCTTCTTACGAAACGGAAGAATTTACCTCGCAGATGATTGAAAAACACCGGCTTAACATTGCCTACACCATTGTCAGCGAAGCAGGGGCTTCCGTGTATTCTGCCTCCAAACTGGCGCGCGAAGAACTGCCTGAGCTTGACGTTTCTCTGCGCGGCGCTGTTTCCATAGCACGCCGCGTGCAAGACCCGCTGGCGGAGCTTGTAAAAATAGAACCGAAATCCATTGGCGTAGGGCAGTACCAGCACGACGTAAACCAGAAGGAACTGGCCGAAACGCTCACCGGCGTTGTGGAAAGCTGCGTTAACCACGTTGGAGTGGAACTTAACACCGCCTCGCCCGCTCTTTTAAGCTATGTGGCAGGCGTTTCGCCAACCGTTGCCAAAAACATTATTGCCTGGCGCGACGAACACGGCAGCTTTACCGCCCGCAAAGAACTTTTAAAAGTAAGCAGGCTTGGCCCCGCCGCCTTTACGCAGTGCGCAGGCTTTTTACGCATTGCAGGCGCCCAAAACCCGCTTGACAACACCAGCGTACACCCGGAAAGCTACAAGCTGACGGAAGAAATTATAAAACTTTTGGGCTTTGGCTTAAAAGACTGCACCGGCGCAGAATTGCAGCACGCCGCCGCAAACGCCGACGCTGAACAGATAGCAAAAACGCTTGATGCCGGGCTGCCCACCGTTACGGATATTTTAGCAGCACTGGCACGCCCCGGGCGCGACCCGCGCGAAGACACACCGCCGCCCTTAACCCGCAAACACGTTGCCAAATTAAGTGACCTTGCCATTGGCAGCATTGTTAAAGGGCGCGTGCAAAACGTGGTAGATTTTGGCGCTTTTATTGATATCGGCTTAAAAACAAGCGGTTTTGCGCACCGCAGCGAACTGTCGGATAAACGCTTCCGCCATCCGCTTGATGTTGTTGCTGTTGGCGATATTGTAGAAGCGGAGATTATCAGCATCGACGAAGCACGCAACCGTATCGGCTTAAGCCTGAAACGTGCAGCGGCACGCAATAAAAATTAAATATTCTGCTTACAGCAGAAATAAAAATAACCTGCCTTGCGATTGTACGCCTGGTAGGTTGTTTTATTTGTATATGATTATATTTACGTTTTTAATTATAATTAAGTTTATTATTTATTAAGTTAGTTTTTACTGCTGTTACTTTTTATACAAAGCCAATTTTAGTTTTATAACAGCCTTATGATGCCTATGTAAATTTAATAATTTTTTGATAATTCATATACCACATTAAAATTTTTTCTTAATTATTTATGTTAAAATATAATTAGAATAATAAACCTCAATTCAATGTATTTATTAGATAAGGAGGATATTATCATGCTGTCAGAAGAAAGAAAAAAAGAACTTGATATTCTTATGGAACGTGCGTCTTGTGCTGGAGATGACTATTATTTAGACATGGAACAAGATGAGTTTGACGATGAAATGGAGGGCTGTGAGGAAGAAGAATTTTACAAAGGATTCTGCCGTCAAAGAGAAATAGGTTTTGAAGCTTACAAAAAGGAAATTGCAGAATTATTTTCTCATATCACATCCGCTGAAGAACTCCACTACATGATTGCATATTATAATTATGATGATGGAATGTTTACAGTTGAACAAATTGTAATGAATCCCGCTTGTGATATAGTTACTGCTAAAATGGTCTACTGGCTTTGCGGCCCAACTTATTATTACGACAAATACGGCAGCCCATCAAAGTGCAGTGAGGAAGATATAAACCGGGATGCGGCGTTGCTATTAACAAAAATGGAAGCAAAGGCTGCTGCAAACGCTTTCAAAACCGGACTTGAGTGGAATGGAGAGTCAGTTGATGAACAACCCGCTAATCTTGATTTCACTCGGGAACCATATTGCCATGTGCCAGCAGCATTTAGATAATAACTTTCTATTTATCTGGGAATGGAGAAAAGCTCCAAATCAAAAATTTATTGGAGTTAAGACGATATGAAAAATTTTCAAAATTTCACACCCCAAAAATATATGACATCTGATTTTCAAAAAATATCAGACGGAATTTATAAAACTAAATCCCCTTATGATTCCAATGATATTTTTGTAACTTCTCTTACCTTTGAAATGGAACCAGAATGCTATGGTGAGGAAAATGCCTCACCCAGCAATCTTACGCAAATTCCAAATACTAAACTGCAAAGCAAAGTATTTACACTGTGAAGCAAGATACAAAAACTGCGGCGGCTAAATTTAGGGCACTTTGTACAAAAGTCCGGTGCCATGCCCGGACGGAATCGGAGGAGCCGCAGCATTTTTGCATCGCTGCAACAGTGCAAACACTTTGCGAATATAAAAGAGCAGTACAAATTACAACTGCATAATCAGTTACAAACATAAAAATAACCTGCCTCGCGATTGTACGCTTGGCAGGTTTTGTTTTATAAATTGACGATATTTTTCATCTTAAACTCAACAGCCACGAAATGAGCACGGGCACAATGAGGGTAAGCACCAGCCCGTTAATGAAGGAGTACATACCAACATGCAGGTTGGTATATTTTATTACTACCGGCAGCCCGCTGTCCATAGTAGCCGCGCCGCTGGGGGCAAGCGCCAGAAATTTATGCACACGCACTAAAAGCGGTATTAAAAAGAAACCGGAAATTTCGCGCATCATATTTGCCAAAAACGCTACTGTACCAATTTCCGTACTGTACATGGCGCTGATAACAACCGAAGAAAAACTGTACCATCCAAGCCCGCCGCCGACAAGCAGCGAATCATACGCGCTCAGCCCGGCGATATGCCCCAAAAGCAGTGCTCCGCAAATGCTGCCGCAGGCTACCGCCAAAGGTATGGCAAGCGCCAGCAGCGCGCTGTGCAGGTTGCAGATGCGTTTTAAGATGCCGCGGTTGCTGCCGATTTCGATACCGGCAATAAAAATCATTACGTCCAGTGCCGACATTAAAATTAAATCCAGCGTGTCTTTAACGCCCGTATCTAAAAACAAATAGCCAAAAAGCAGCCCGCCAACGAGAGAAACGGCAACACTAATCATTACTCGCCCTCCTCTGTATCTGCCGGGCGCGCCAGCATTTTAATGGCAGCAGATAAAAAAAGTATGCTGCCGCAAACCGCGCCAAAGGCAATGGCTCCAGCCTGAACGCCGAGCGTGCCCAGTTTTGCCAGCAGCGCATCATCGCAGCCGATTTTTGCGCCAAGGCAAAACAGCATGGTACACAGGCACAGCGTAGAAAGTTTACTCAAATAAAATTTTATTTTATAGCTCAGCAAATTGGCGAGCCCCACGGCAATGCCGAGGACAATCGCCAGCATGATTTCCTGCATAAGTCCCCTCCAAAACAAAAGGCATGCGGCCTGCATGCCTTAATTTTATGCTATTCCAAAGTTATAATCAGCGGGTATAAAGGCTGCGCGCCTTCAAGCACCTGCACTTCCGCGCCGGAGCACAGCTTTTCAAGTTCTGCCGCTGCGCTTTGCGCTTCGTTTTCGGTAATATCGCTGCCGTAGTACAGAGTTAAAAGCTCCCAATCCGTACCGGCTTTCTGCACCGCGCCCACGGCCGCTTCGTTTAAGCCCGAGCCTGTGCAGACAATCTTATTTTCCAACAGGCCGATATAATCGCCTTTAATAATGGGCAGCCCGCCAACAACGCTGTCGCGCACGGCAATGCTTACTGCTGCGCAATGTGCGCTCTGCGCCGCTTCCGTCATGGCGGCTGTATTTTCCTCCACCGTCTGCGAAGAATCAAACGCCAGAACTGCGGCAATGCCCTGCGCCAGATTAATGGTCGGCACATAGCTTACACGGTCCGCGCCAAGCAGTTTTTGCGCCTGCTGCGCTGCCAACACAATGTTTTTATTGTTGGGCAGAATAATATATTTGCTGTAAGCGCCGTTTTCAATGGCGTGTACAAATTCTTCCACAGGCGGGTTCATACTCTGCCCGCCGCTGATGATTTCATCAACTCCCTGCGCCAGCATAATTTGCGCAATGCCGCTGCCTGCCGCCACGCTTACAAGGCCAGTGCCTTCTTTCTTTGGAGCAGGCTGCACAGCTTCCGCACTGAATACGCGGTGTTCGTGCTGCTCTGCCATGTTGTCAATTTTAATATCGTGCAGCGTGCCCCATTCAAGTGCCTCCTGCAAAACAACGCCCGGGTTGGCAGTATGAATATGTACTTTTACAACGTCATCCATTGCCGCTACAATAAGCGAATTGCCTAAAGGCGATAGTGCCGCGCGCACGGTTTTATCATCCACCGCTGTATTTTTTACAATAAATTCCGTGCAGTACGGATTTGTGAAGTCAACTTCTTCTGCCGGAAGGGCGGCAATTTTATTAACGGATATATGCTGCTCATCTTCCTCCGGCAAGTTTTTGCCCAAAAGGCCGTTTAAGCAGCCCTGCAAAAATACAATCAGGCCCTGGCCGCCTGCATCAACCACACCGGCTGCTTTTAAAGCGGGCAAAAGCTCCGGCGTGCGTGCCAGTTCTTTTTTGCCGCCGGCAATGGCTTCGGTTAAAATTTCGGTAAAGTCCTCGCCGCGGCGCACTGCGTGGTAAGCCTCTTTGGCTATGCCGCGCGCCACCGTTAAAATGGTGCCTTCCACCGGTTTGGCAACGCTGCGGTAAGCATATAAAATGCCAAACTGAAAGGCCTTGCCAAGCTCGTTGCCTGTAACGCGCGCTTTACCTGCCAGCCCGCGCCCAATGCCGCGCAAAAGCTGCGAAAGTATTACACCGCTGTTGCCGCGCGCGCCCATAATGGCACTTTTGGCTGCCGCTGCGCCAACCTCCGCCGCAGAATCCGTATCAAGCGGCAAAAGCGCACGGTGCACCGCTTCCATGGTGCGCATCATATTCGTCCCGGTATCGCCGTCGGGCACCGGGAACACGTTTAATTCGTCAATCTGCCGGTAACCGGCGGCAAAAGCCGCATAAGCGCCCAGCAGCATGTTTTTTATATCGTGGCCGTTAATTACAGCCGTCTGTGTTAAGTTCATCTTCACTCCTTGATTATGGCAGATAGCCCTGCCTTTTTATTTCCGGCCGTGCCGGATTTATTCTTTGGTACGTACAAAAAGCCCAATGCAGCCAGGCCCCAAATGAGTGGCCAAAACCGCGCCAATGCCCGTCATCAGTACCGGCACACCGGGATAACGCTTAGTCATTTCTTCATAAAGATATTCGGCATCTTTTTCCGCGCCTTCATGGGCAATGCAGATTCTTTCAAGCTCTCCGTGCGAAGAAGAAATTTCAAGCATTGTGTTAAGCACCTTGCTGCGGGTACGGCATTTGGCGGCTACAACAAGTTTGCCTTCCTTATCCAAAGTTATTACCGGGCGTATGCCCAAAAGGCTTCCGAGCAGCGCGCCAACAGCACCTATGCGCCCGCCCTTCTGCAAATATTCAAGCGTATTTACCGAAAAACAGGTTTCCGTGCGTGCAATAGCGCCGTTAATAAACGCTTCCAGTTCATCCATACCGGCGCCTTCATCGGCCTTTTTCAAAATATCAAGCGCCAGTGCGCTGATGGGCGTTGCCGCCGTAAGGCTGTCGAAAATGCGGATATCGGCACCGGGAATTTCCTGCATTACCTGCCGCGCTGCCATGCAGGCGGTATGGTAAGTTCCGCTTAAAACGCTGTCTACAAAAATACCTATAACTTTCTTTCCTTCTTCGGCAAGGCTCGTAAACAAATCCAAAAACTCGCCAACCGGCGGCTGCGAAGTTTTTGGCAGTTCGCCGCTTTCCTTCACCATTTTAAACATTTCTTCCGGCGTTTTTTCGCCGTCGCGCCATTCAACCGCTTTATGGCGGAAAATAAGCTGCAAAATATGGCAGCGTGCGTCATGCGCCAGCGGAGTTTCCGCAGCGGAAGCAATGCTGTCCAAAACTATATGGAGGTCATTATTCAAAGTGCCATCCTCCTGTCTATATAATAATTCCGTTAAGATAAAGCTGACTCTATCATTTAATTTTACCATATAGACATAATTTTTTCCACCTGCAAAATAAAAAGGCCCCTGCCCAAAAGCAGGAGCCCGAATATCAGCCGTTAATTAAAAGTCGTTTTCCATGAATGCTTTGTCAACGCGTTTCATTTCGCGGGTTACGCAGCGGCCAAATTCTTCGCTTACCCAATCCCAGCGGCTGGTAAGGGTTTCGTCGATTTCTTTGTCCTCATAAATGCGGTGTTCATAGAACTTGCCGTTTACTGCGCTGTAAGCATAGGTTTTGCCGGTGATGTCAAGTTTCAGAATGCGTTCTGCGCTCGGAAATACCGGGTTGTCTTCGCAGGTATCAAGAACCATGCCAACAACAAGGTCTGCACCGGATGCTTTGGCAATGCGTACCATAGCGTCTTTGGAAGCGCCGTCTTTACCAATGTTTTCAGCTGCAATAGCATCGTTGGTAGCGTCATTTTCAAGCAGTTCGTATTCAGGATAATCGAACAGCTGAATAGCGCCGCTGATATAAATCTGGCCTGCGGTTTCGGAACCGGAGTTGTTAACCAGAGGAAGTACTACAACTTTAGCGGCTTCGGCTTTGCCCATAGCGGGAACAGCAAAACATACAGCCATCAGGGCTACCATTAACAGATTAAATAATTTTTTCATTCTCTTACCTCCCAAGATAAAATGGCTATGAAATAATTTTAACACAATTCAGATTAAAAAAACAGTATGCAGTAAAAAAATAATCGCATAAAAAGGCACAGCCCATGCGTATTACAGGCTGTGCCACAAAATTTTTACATTTAATTATGCGTTTGCGGTTTCATTTTTGCTTCCGGCTTTGCTGCCGCACAAAGTTTTAAGCCCGTTGGTGGCAATTAAAAGTGCCAGAATAATAAGGGCAATGGCAACAACAAGCTGCAAACCGTCGGTAAGCATGCCAAACGGTGCGCCGGTAACGAGTTTGTTAACAATGCCGTAAATGCTCATGGCAAGCGCGCTCATGGTTGCGGCAAACATAAAGCCCATCGGCACATAAAGCATCCAGCCCTGGCGGCCGGTAACTTTAAGGAACACCGAAAGCGAAATGAATACCAGCGCTGCGCACAGCTGGTTGGCTGCACCGAACAGCGGCCATACGTTCATGTAGCCGCCCAGGCAGAGCAGATAACCGAAGAACAGGGTGATAACGGTTGCAAAATATTTGTTGGTTAAAACTTTCTGCAGGCCGCTCATTTCTTCCGGTTTGCCGGAGGTGAAAAGTTCCTGGAAGCACATACGTCCGATACGTCCAACGGAATCGAGCGTGGTAAGAGCAAGTGCGGATACGCACATGGTAATTACGCAGGTTGCAACGTGTGCCGAAAGGCCGAACATGCCCATAAAGCCGCCAACGGCACCGGCAAAAATCTGGAACGGCGTGCCTTTGGGCATTACGCCGCCTGTTGCCGCAGCGCCTACAACGATAAGCGAAACAACTGCAAGGATGGATTCAATAAGCATTGAACCGTAACCGATAAAGAGCATATCTTTTTCGTTGGAAACGGTTTTGGAAGAAGTGCCGGAAGATACCAGGCTGTGGAAGCCCGACACAGCGCCGCAGGCGATGGTGATGAAAAGTATCGGGAACAGCGGCTGGCCGTTTACAACAAAGCCGTTAAATGCCGGCAGTTCGATAGACGGGTTGGTGAAGATAACACCGATAACGCCGCTGGCAATCATGCCTAAAAGCAAAAATACGCTTAAATAATCGCGCGGCTCCATTAAAAGCCACATCGGCATTACTGCCGCCATAAACATATAAGCAAAAACTACATAAAGCCAGGTTGTTTTATCATAATACAGCGGGTATTCAATGCCTGCCCACAGCATAGCAATCATCAACACAATGGCAACTGCCAGTTTCGGGCCTTCTGCCAGAGGGCATTTCTTTAAAAAGTAGCCGAAGGCAATGGCAACAACAATGTACAGCATCGAAATGGATGCCGCAGCAGCATTAGGGGTTGCAAGGCCGCCGTCTGCCTTAAAGCCGTTAAAGGTGCTGGCAACAATATCCGCAAAAGCGGCAGTTACAAGCAGGGTAAACAGCCACGAGAACAAAAGGAACATTTTTTTGCCGGTTTTGCCGATGTACTGTTCAATAAGCATGCCCATTGATTTGCCTTCGTTTTTAACGGAAGCATACAGCGCAGTGAAATCCTGCACGGCACCGAAGAAGATGCCGCCAACCATCAGCCACAGCATTACCGGTGCCCAGCCGAACATAGCGGCAATAATAGGGCCGGTTACAGGGCCTGCGCCGGTGATGGACGAAAACTGATGCGCAAAAACCGTAAATTTGGAGGAGGGAACGTAATCGTTGCCGTCCTCATGCACATAAGCCGGTGTTCTTGCATTGGGATCTACGCCCCACAGTCTTACAAGCCAGCGGCCATAGATAAAATAGCCGCATGCACACACGACTAATGCGATACCTAACAACATTAATCCTGTCATGATACTTACCTCTTTCCCTTAAAATAAAATAATAATATAGCTTGAAATTTATCACCAAAATTCTTTTCTGTCAACAAAAACCGTAAATTTTTGTGAACTTTTGCAAATTAATCTTCAAAATGTAAAGAATATAATAAAAACAGTGAACTCAATCAGTGTTTGTACACTTATTTAAAACAGCAAAAAACGCCGGGGTTAAATTTACATAAGTAAAAGCCCCATGCTTACCGCACAGGGCTCATCTGATTAAATGTTTTCAATTATATATCATCAATCAAAAATAATAATTAAGGTTTACTGCCGCGCTTAAGTCACGGTCGGTACTGCTCCAGTCGTGCAAAAGCGTGCCGCCTATTTCCCATTTATCACTCAGCTTGGTGCTGATGTACGCCGATGCTACTACGTGGTTTTTGCTGCCGTCAATGCTTTGCACGCCAAAACTATTGCCGCCTTTGGCAAAGGCAAAGTCTGCGTCTAAAGTTTCACCGTCTAATATGCGTTTGTACGCCAGGCTGAAGCCGTATTTGCCGTTGTCTTCCTCGCGGTTAAAGTCAAAGCCGAGTTCGCCTGTTAAGTAGTTATCACTAAAGCCGCCGCTGCGCACGCCAAATACGCTGCCGCGTTCTGTAAAGCTATCCTGTTTGTAATGTGCATAATCAAGCGCTGCATAGGGGCTTACGTGCCAGCCTTCTTTGCCGTAGTGTAAATCATAAGCATATTTTGCACCTACGCCGATGACGCTGCTGTTGTAATCGCTTTCCAGCTTGCTGCCCATGCCGCTGTGGCTGAATGCACTTCCGAGATGACGGGTAAGTTCGTTATCCTGCACGCCGTAGCTTACATAGCCTGTTACCGTGCCGGGGCTGTTTTTGCTGCCGCCATAAATGCCAAGGCTGTAGTTTTTGTATTCGCCGTCAGCGCTATTGCCGCCTATGCTGTTATCGCTGTAAGCAAACAGCGCGCCTGTGTAGGTGTTATCGCTGTTGTAAAAATCTTTGCCTAATGTGAGGTTATAGCTGTGGCGGGTAATGCCGCCATCCGTTTCGCCCCAGTTTTTGCCGGTGATTGCCCATAAACCTTCGTCACGGTCAAGGTGCTGCTGGCGCACAATAGCCTGCCGTACGTCGCGGTTTTTAATAGCATCGCGCGCAAGTTCCATGTGCATACTTTCGCTTTGGCTTAATTCGTTTACCGCATTATTTAAGCTGCCGTTATTCAGCGCATACAAACGCTGCATTTCTTGCTGTTCTGATTTTGTTAAGTTGTTGTATAAGCTGTTAAAGGCGTTAAAGCGTGCGCCGTCTATACCGGCGTTATTGCTGATTGATGTTGTAAGTTCTAATTTAGTACCAGTGTTTGTTACTTTGCCGTTTAACATGCCGCTGAAATCAGTATTTAAACTTTCCGCACCGGTTATGCTGTTTTCCGTATCAGTTATTGCTAAAGTTTTTACGATAGAATTATCATCATTTTTACCAACCGTTAAAATCGTACCTGTTACGCCCGGTGCGGCAAAAGTACCTGCTTTCAGTCTCATGCGGCTTACATCGGCATCACCTGTTACGGCAATTTGGGCATAGTTTGTACCGTCCGTATTAACGCTGATTACACCGCTGCCGCTAAAATCGCCACCAACATTTAAAGTTTGCACATTTCCTTTTTCATCCGTAACCGCGTCCCAGCTGCCTGCTTCAACAATGCCGTTGTTGTATAAATCTTCATTTATCGTTCCGCTGCCTGCAATTGTGCCTGAGCCCTCGCTGTAAACATCTCCTGCTACTCTGCCGTCAATCTGCAAAGTGCCGCCAGCGGCAATGCTTGCGCCTTTGTAGGTGTTATCGCCAGCCAGTGCTAAAATGCCTTCACCGGTTTTATATAACCCAGCGTGCAAACCTGCAAGCTCAGAATCTGTAACTTGCTGATTGTATTGCTTAATATAATGCTTAACCATCCAGTTTTCGCCGGATTCATCAAAATTATTAGTTGTATAAAATACCCAGCGCTCATGCAAATCTTTTATGTCACTGTCTGTGCCGTCAAAATCTATCTTATCATCGCCAAGCGGATTTTCGGCTATATATCCGGCGCGGATTTCACTTATATCATTACTCCATACAGAGTTATAACCCTGCGTATCGACTTTGTATAACGCCTGTTCAGTTTTGCCATTTGCTCCTGCAACGGTATAATCACTGCTGATGTCGCTCTTATCCAAGCGCCGCACATTTATCGCGCCCAGGCCGTTAACGGCTTTGCCAGCATCGACTATGCCCTGACCGAAGATAACATCTAATGGGACATTATTATACACATCGTAACCAATTTCTTTATTTTTTAAATACTCCATTAACTCATTTTTATCATCAATATCTAATAATTCCCTATAATCATCTTCGCTTTGCGCCATGAACATTATAAAATCATCTCTATGGCTATCAAAATATTTAAAAATATAATTCTCTACGTTGCTTGAATCAACACTACCAGTATATAAAACATTTAAACTTAAAATCTCATTGTCGTTCTCATCATAGTCCGATTGACGGGTTATAAAATAACTATCTTCATTAGTTATATCGTTATTAGCAGTTATATCGTTATTAGCCGTACTTAAAAGCACATCGCCAATCTGCTTACCGCTTAAATACGGAAACGCCTGCTGCACAAGCGCGCCTACGCCAGTAACTATTGGCGCTGCCATAGATGTACCGTAACTATAAGAATAATATTCTCCACTTGCTGCAAAATCAGCATTAGCAGAAATTATATTCCACCCCGGCGCGCTTAAAGTTGTATCTTCGTTATACATGGCAAGGTCAGACCAAATTGCTATGGCGTCGCTTTCTACGTCAAAACCGCCGTTAGCATTCTTTGTAAAACTGTTTGCCTTGGCTGCCGTTACCGTGATGATATTATCATTAAACGCTTTATCGCCGGTTAAAACATCCAAATTATTTTCAATAGCCGCAGTTAAATGCCCACTGTTACCAGCAGCAAATATCAGCAATTTATCATTATTAACAGCTTTTTCTATCTCAAAATTAGCTATATCACTTTGAAAATACGCTATTCCTTCGTTAAAATCTTTTTCATCTAATAAATAGAGACTAGATCCCCATGAATTATTGATTATTTTTATATCGGGATTAGTTAAATAATTATCATAAAAACTATTACTAGATTCAAAGCCTCCACCGCCATAATAATGCCCCATAACCGAACTGCTGGCAACATCGGCATCATAAGCAACGCCGTGCATGCCAAAACCGTTTTTATCTGCTACCGCTATACTGGCTACAGGAGTTGGATGGTAAACATTCTCCCACGTTAATGGAACCTCCGTACTTTCCAATCCATCAAATACTACGCCGCTGCCGGTTTTGCCGCTAAATTCCGGATGGCTGAAATTAACAATGCCCACGTCCGCAACACCAACCGTTACGCCCTTGCCGGTGTAACCTTGCGCATAAGCAGCGGCGGCGTTTACCAAATCAAGCACGTTTTCGCCCATAGCTTTATATTCGTCCGTTCTAAAGCTGTCGGCGTCAGCTGCAAATGCGTTATACGGTTTTGCCAAAAGCAGGCTTAAAGCTATTAAACTTAAAAGTTTTTTGTTTGTTTTCATAATATATAACCTTCTTGCTCAACCGCTCAAAACATTCTAATCTTACTTTTTATTATAACATAAAACCTTCTTGGGCACATATACGCAAAAATCCCACGGAAAATTCCGTGGGATTTTTATTGTACGTTTTAACTTATTAGCTTTTAAAGTTTTAACAGCAATTAAAATGCCGGTACAACAGCGCCTTTGTAGGTTTCTTCAATGAATTTTTTAACTTCGGGGCTGGTAAGGGCTTTAGCCAGTTTTTGCAGTTCGGGGCGGTTTTCATCGCCTTTGCGGATTGCTACTACGTTAGCGTACGGAGATTCTTTAGGTTCGGTAAAGAGGGAATCTTTAACCGGGTTCAGTTTTGCTTCCATTGCAAAGTTGGAGTTGATTACGGAATAATCAACATCGTTCATGGAACGCGGCAGGAGAGCTGCTTCGATTTCCACAATTTCAATGTTTTTGGGGTTGTCTACAATGTCGCCCGGAGTAGCGGTAATGGTTACGCCGTCTTTAAGTTTTAAAAGGTTGGCGCTTTGCAGAAGCATCAGTGCGCGGCCGCCGTTGGTCGGGTCGTTAGGAATGGCAATTTTTGCGCCCTGCGGCAGTTCGTCAAGAGATTTGTATTTTGTAGAATAAATGCCCATAGGCTCGATATGCACTTTGGTTAAAGTTACCAGCGGCATATTGCGTTCTTTGGCAAATTCTTCAAGATACGGAATATGCTGGAAGAAGTTAGCATCAATTTCCTTGTCGTTCAAAGAAAGGTTCGGTTTTACATAATCGCTGAACTCGATAATTTGCAGGTCAACGCCTTCTTTGGCAAGCTGCGGTTTAACAAAGTTCAAAAGTTCTGCATGGGGCACCGGGGTTGCGCCAACTTTCAGCACGGTTTTGCCGCCTTCGGATTTGGTTTCGCTGCCGCCGCAGCCGGCAATTAAAAGAGCCAGCACCAAAACGGAGCAAAGGACTAACAGGATTTTTTTCATCTTTACATCTCTCCTTTTAAATTTTACACACTACTTACTGGCAATAACGAAAGCAATAAAAAAGCTCTTTCCGAGGAAAGAGCATATACTTTACTTTCCTCTCATCTATCAGGAGTTAGCACCATGGCACAGCCTGGTTGCCGGGTTTCATTGGGCCTGTCCCTCAACCGCTCTCGATAAGAGTGTGTTTGTTAAGATGAAATTATAATACAGCAATCGCAAGATATTGTCAACAAAATTTTACAATTTTTACAGCTTTGTTTACGCTTTATGCCGCGTGCAGGAAATTTTACTGCAAATTGTAAATAAATTAACATTTTATTGGCGCGCTTAATTTACGCAAAACAAAAACCGGCCAAAGCCGGTTTATTGTTTAATATGCTGTTATTCCTTGCTGTATTTGGCAATGCCGACTTTATAAAAATCGTTGCCTTCGGCATCTATGCACACAATAGCAGGAAAATCTTCCACTTCGTAACGGCGGATGGCCTCCGGTCCCAAATCTTCATAGGCAATCATTTCTTCGCCTTTAATGGACTGGGAAATTACCGCCGCCGCACCGCCAACAGCTACAAAATACACTGCGCCGTATTTAACGCAGGCTTCAACAACCTCTTTTCCGCGCAGGCCTTTGCCAATCATGCCGCGCATACCTTCGGCAATCAGCGCCGGCGTATATTTATCCATACGCCCGCTGGTGGTTGGCCCGGCACTGCCAACAATTTCACCTGGTTTGGTGGGCGAAGGGCCAACGTAATAAACAACCTGCCCCTTAATATCAAACGGCAGCGGCCGACCTTCGGCCATTGCTTCCGTCATGCGTTTGTGCGCAGCGTCGCGCGCTGTGTAAACAGGGCCGGTTATACGCACAACGTCACCGGCGTGCAGGTCTTTTATGGTTTCTGCCGTTAAGGGCGTGGTAATGTGTTTAATTTTTGCGTCCGTCATTTCTGCGCCCCCTTACAATACGGCATACGCGCGGCGTGCAGCGTGGCAGTTAAGGTTTACAGCCACTGGCAGCGCGCCGATATGCGTCGGTGCGTATTCGATATTTACGGCAGCGGCAGTGGTTGTGCCGCCAAGCCCCGCAGGGCCGATGCCGGTTTTATTAATGCGCTCTAAAAGTTCTTCTTCAAGCTTTGCATAGCGTTCATCGCTGTTGTGCTCACCGATGTGGCGCGTCAGCGAATATTTGGCCAGAAGCGCGCATTTTTCCATATTGCCTCCGATACCGACGCCAACCGTTACCGGCGGGCAGGGGTTCGGGCCTGCTTTGCGCACGGTATCAAGCACAAAATCAATTACGCCCTGCACTCCGTCGGCGGGCTTTAACATTTTCATGGCGCCCATGTTTTCGCTGCCGCAGCCTTTGGGGGCAACGGTAATTTTTACTTTATCGCCCGGCACAAGGCGGGTATGAATAATGGCAGGCGTGTTATCCTGCGTGTTTTTGCGTTCAAACAGCGGGTCATCAACGGAAGACTTGCGCAGATAACCTTTTGTATAGCCTTCCGCCACACCGGCGTTAACGGCTTCTTCCAATGCGCCGCCGGTAAAATGCACTTCCTGCCCTATCTCCAAAAACACCACTGCAAGCCCGGTATCCTGGCACAGGGGCACATCTTTACGTGCGGCAAGTTCCGCGTTTTCAATAATGGTTTCCAAAACCTCCCTGCCTAACGGCGATTCTTCCGTATCGCGGGAGGCTTTAAATTTTTCCAGCAAATCCTGCGGCAGATAGTAGCAGGCGTCGCAGCACAGTTTGGCAACGGCTGCCGTAATTTCTTTAATGTTTAATTCGCGCATGGCCGCTCCTTATCTGCCAATGCGTTTTAAAGCATTGGCGCGTACAACTTCAGGGTCAACTTTTACGCGGGCTACGCCGGTTTCCATAGCGGCTTTGGCAACCGCTGCAGCAACGGCAGGCGCAACGCGCGGGTCAAAAGCGTCAGGCACAACGTAATCTGCGCGCAGGTCTTTTTCGTCAATAAGGTTGGCAATGGCGTAAACCGCCGCAACTTTCATTTCTTCGTTAATAGCTCTTGCGCGCACGTCAATGGCGCCACGGAACACGCCCGGGAACACCGTTACATTGTTAACCTGGTTCGGGCTGTCGCTGCGTCCGGTACCGGCAACTGCCGCACCTGCGGCAATGGCAGCGTCATAGCTTGTTTCCGGCACGGGGTTGGCAAGTCCAAAAACAATGGCTTTATCTGCCATGCCGGCAATAATTTCTTTGGTAAACAGGTTCGGGCCGGATACGCCTACTAAAATATCCGCGCCTTTGGCAACATCTGCCAGCGTGCCCTTTTCCATGTTCGGGTTGGTAACTTCCGAAAGGTAACGCTGAATTTTATCCAGTTTGGCATCAATGCCTTTATACAAAGCGCCCACACGTTCCACCATAATTACATTCGGAAAGCCCATGCTTACAAACAGCCTGCCGATGGCAGAACCGGCAGCGCCGCAGCCGTTTACAACAACTTTAACGTCTTTAATATCTTTTTTTACATAACGCAAAGCGCCCATAACGGCAGAAAGGCACGCAATGGCAGTGCCGTGCTGGTCATCGTGGAATACCGGAATGTCGCAGATTTCGCGCAGGCGGTCTTCAATTTCATAGCATTTCGGCGAAGAAAAATCTTCAAGGTTAATGCCTGCAAAAGTCGGCTGCAAACGGCGTACCGTTTCAATAATTTCTTCCGGGTCTTTGGTGTCAATGCAGATAGGAATGGCGTCAACGTCGCCAAAGGTTTTAAACAGCACGGCCTTGCCTTCCATAACAGGCATTGCCGCTTCCGGTCCTATATCGCCAAGCCCCAGCACGCGTGTGCCGTCGCTTACAATGGCAACAGTATTGCCGCGGCAGGTATATTCAAACGAAAGTTCTTTATTTTCCTTAATGGCTTTGCAGGGTTCGGCAACGCCCGGCGTATACGCCAGCGCCAAATCCTCGCGGTTATTAAGCGGCACTTTGCTTGCCACAGCAAGCATGCCATTATGTTCAGCATGAAACTTCAACGCATCTTCTACAAAAGACATAACAAATTACTCCCCTCTGTTTTTATTTAGTGTATACTATATATTTATATTATACACTTTGTTTTTAAAAGAGCAAGCATTTAATTTACGGCTTTGCAAGGCGTATTATTTCTGCGGACGGTTTTTCACCTTCGTTAAGCGTCAGCACGCCAAAGGTAGGCCCGTCCATGCTGCGCGGGCGCGAAGGGCTGCCGGGGTTCACCAAAAGCACATCGCCGTACCATTTTACAAGCGGCACATGCGTATGGCCGAAAACAACAATATCCGCCTCCAGGCGGTGCGCCCACCACACCAGTTCCTGCGGGCTGCCGCCGTGCAGATAGCGGTGCCCATGAGCCAGCCAGATGTTAAAGCCCTGCAAATATAAAAATTCGTCTACGTTAAAATCCGTTTCGTCCGCATCGCAGTTGCCGCACACAGCCGTTACTTCAAGCCCGGTCTGGCTTTTAAGGTACAGGCTGTCACGCGCGTAATCGCCGGTATGCAGCCATTGTTCAACCGGCGGGGCGGCTGCAATAACGCGGCGCAGGTTCTGCATGCTTCCGTGAGTATCTCCGGTTAAACCTATTTTCATTTTATTTTCTTCCAGTTGGCAATAAGTTTTTTTACGGCTTTGCCGCGGTGGCTGATTTTATTTTTTTCTTCCGGCGTTGCTTCGCCAAGGCCCATGTGCAGCTCGGTAGACCAAAAGAGCGGGTCATACCCGAAGCCGTTATTGCCCAAAGGCTCGTGCAGCAGCATGCCTTCGCAGATGCCGTCCGTTTCCACAAGCACCTTGCCTGCGGCGTCGGCCACGCACAAAGCACAGCGGAAACGGCAGGTGCGTTTAACCTGCAATTTCATGTTTGCCAAAAGTAAATCGTTGTTTTCCTTGTCGGTTGCCTTTTCGCCGGCGTAACGTGCGCTGCGCACGCCCGGCTCGCCGTCCAGCGCCTGCACTTCAAGCCCGCTGTCGTCGGCGATGCAGGTCATGCCGGTTGCCTTGGCATAGTACGTTGCTTTTAAACGCGCATTAGCAGCAAAAGTGCGCCCGTTTTCTTCCGGTGCTTCAATGCCGGGCCACTCTGCAAGGTAATGCAGTTCAACCTCCATATCTTTTAACATTTCCTTAAATTCTTCCAGTTTGCCCGGGTTGCTTGTAGCTATTACAATTTCTTTCACTTTATAAACTCCAATCTTCCGTTAAATTGTTTCCACAACGCCCGTATCGGGGTGCTGCAATAAAATATATTTATATTCACAGCTTTGCTTGGCGCGCAGTGCGTCATCATAAGCCGCTTTTTTACAGTTTTCACAGGTATCGCGCAAAAGGCATACCACATAAGCGCTCTGGTCGCCGTAACGGGTGCCGCGCGCATTAGTGGCAACAGTTATGTAACCGCTGCAGTTTTTGCAGTAGTGCGCAGTTTCCAGCTGCTCCTCGCGGATGCCTTCTTCGTCATAATAAATTCCTTTGCGCCGCTGCCATTTGCCGCCGCATTTATCAAGCAGCATTTTTCCAACTTCGCTGCGCGTGCGCCAGATGTTGCCCACCTGCTCAATAAGCTGCTCCACGCGCGTCATGCAGCGCGGGTCGGGCCTGCGCAGGGCGCTGATGTCCGGCTCAATAACCTTGCTGTAATCCATTTCCGCCATGGCAAGAATTATGCCGGTATTAACATAGGGCAGCGCAGCTTCGATAGAATAGCCGCCTTCCAAAACGGCAATATCCGCTTTTAACTTATCTGCCAGTGCCGCATAGCCGTGTGCCGTAACGCTCATGGAAGCAAGCGGGTCGCTGAAATGGTTATCCTGCCCGGCAGAATTAATGATGAGTTCCGGTTCAAAATCTTCAAGAATAGGTTTTATCAGCCCGTCAAACAGGCGGTGTATTTCCTTATCGCCGCTGCCGGGTAAAAGCGGCAGGTTGATGTTATAGCCCCAGGCCGCCGGGCTGCCTGCTTCATCCGGGAAGCCCGTACCCGGGTACAGCGTGCGCCCGTCCTGATGGAACGAAATATAAAGCACGTTGGGGTCGTGGTAAAAAATATCCTGGCTGCCGTCGCCGTGGTGCACGTCCGTATCGACAACGGCAATTTTTTTAATGCCGTAGCGGCTCCGCAAATATTCCACCATTACAGCTTCAATATTAATGGTGCAAAAACCGCGGATGCCATGCACTATACGCATGGCGTGGTGTCCCGGCGGGCGTACAAGCGCAAACGCGCGCTTAACTTCGCCGCTCATTACAGCATCGGCCGCCGTCATGCACCCTCCGGCAGAGGCAAGATGTGCAGGCGTAATAAGTTTGGCTATCGAAGGAACGCCGACATGGGCGCGCTGCAAATCGTTAATTTCCGCCATGCGCAGGCGGTATTCGCGTATTTCCGGGCGGTCAAACAGCCCTTCTTCCGTCAGCTGGTCGCGCGTATATAACAGCCTTTCCTGGCGCTCCGGGTGCCCGGGGCTGATCATCCAGTCAAAAGCCGGGAAAAATATCAATCCTAAATTTGCCTGTTTCAAAATGCCACCTCCCTGCCGGTAATTTTATACAAAATGCCGGGTTTAAGCTGCATGCGCAGGTAAATAATTTCGCCAGTATCGTAATAACCGTGCACCGTGCGGAAATATTCGCGGCTGATAACTTCGGTTTCGCTGCTTTCCATCTGCCAGCCGCCTGCTTTTTCGTGCAGCCAGGCGCTTAAAATTTCTTCTGCCGCCTGCATGTTAAAGCGTTTGGGCAGGCGTTCCCGTTTGCCGCTTTCCGGAATTAAATAATAACCTTCGGTAGTATCGGCGCGCAGGCTTGCCGCCAATGTCGGCCTTGCCAGAGCAGCACCGATGGCGTTTGCCACCATGCCGCCGGGTGGAATTACAACCGGCAGCCCCATGCGTCTGCCAAGGGCGTGAATAAGCCCCGGCGCACCGCCGCCGACGCCTACAAGCTGCTGCGGGACAAAATCGCTGCCGCTTAAAACATCGCTTACCGTATAAACAGGCTGAATGCTCCACTCGTGCAGCATATCTTTAATGGCGTTTTCAATAACGTCCAGTGCCGCGTCCAAAACAGCCTGCGCCGCCATCTCAGGCGATTCGCCTTCGTGGCACAATGCGCCCAAAGCCTTAAGGGAAGCACCGGCATCACCGAACGAAGCAAGCCCCAGCACAATCAGCGCATCTGCCAAAGTTGCCGCCGCGCCGCCTAACGCTGCCGCCCGCCCCGCACGCTCCGGCCCAACCTTAAAACCCTGCGGCAGTTTGGTTATGGCGCTGTCGCCGCCAATGCCCACGCTGCGCATATGGAAAGAACGCACCGCTGTCGGGTATTTGCCAATCATTGCGCCTTTTTTCGCCAAAAGCGGCTCGCCGTTATCCCAAAAAGCAATATCGGTTGTAGTACCGCCAACATCAAGCGAAATACACTTGCCCTCAGGCGCCGCGCCGAGCGCTTCAATGCCCAGCACGCTTGCCGCCGGGCCCGTAAATACCGCTTCAACAGGCTGCTTAAGCGCCGCCTCCAAAGGCAGCGTACCGCCATCGGCCTTTAAAATCTGTACCGGCGCGGTAATATTGCGCTCCTTCAGCGCCCACTCCACCTGCCTGCCGAAAGCTTCAAAGGTTTTATCCACCGCCGCCGCGAAATACGCGCTGTTGGTGCGGCGTATAAAATTCAGCTCGCCGCTGAGCTCCGAACCCAAAAATACTTTTTTATAACCGCTCTTTTTTAATTCGTGCGCCAGCACATATTCGTTTTCCGGGTTGCGCACAGCAAATTTGCCGCTTACCGCCGCTGCCTGCACGCCGGAAGGTTTATCCAAAAGCCCGTAGTGCCTGTTAAACTCGGTACGCGCCGCAATTTTGCCGCGGTGGTCAACATAGCCGCTTACCAGATACGGCTCTACCGGAAAGCACCCCTTTACGTTCATGCCGGGGCCGGTCATTACTGCCAGAAATACCGGCTGCGTTTTGCCTTCCGTAAGCGCATTGGTAACAATGGTGCTGCTTATAACCACGCGTTCAATTTTTGCCGCGTCCGCGCCGTCCATAACGGCATCCAGTGCCGCCAGTATGCCGCGCAGCACCTCGCCGTGCGTTGTAGGGCGCTTGGCCTGCGCATGCACAGTACCGTTATCTACCAAAACGGCATCCGTAAAAGTGCCGCCAACATCTATACCTAAAAGCATAATCTCACCTCTTTCCGTAAGACTCAACGTGTAATAATTCAATATGCAGGCAAAAAATACCTGCAATTTGTTTTTTATTTTTGAGCGTTGGGTTGTAGTTTTTATCTACGTTTTGTCTTTAATTGTACTTTATTATTTCTAATTTACTTTTTATATCATATTTATCATTTACAATTTGTCTTTGATTAAAGGTTTATCATTATAATTTACTTTATTACTCATGTTCATTCTTTTGAGTGACCAAAAAAATTTTTGGAGGGTAAATTTTACTTCCTGTTCGGTCGCAAAATTTGCCTGGCTTCACTGGCACAATTATAAACTTCGCTTAAAGCTCGTTTCTAATTGGCGATTCAGCCAAAGAAAAGTCACGCGGCTGAAAAAATTTTTAACGCGGCACTTTAGCAAAAAATAAAATTTTCCACGGAACTCGCTGCGCTCAAACACCGGGAAAATTTTATTTTCTTTCAGTAAATACCGCTAAATTTTTAATGCCGCGATTGCACTTAACCCGTACTTTTTAACTGCTTAATTCAGTATACTTTGTTTTTGTATCATACATTACGATTGCTTATTATAAAAAATATATGTAAACTACAATTATTACAGTGATAAAAACTTACGGCAACAATACTATCTAACTAAAAAATTAGCAACGTACGAATTTGGGCGGAGCGCGACTTTCAAAAAACAGGCGAAAACTTTAAATAACAAGGCACTTGCAGCAATAGCCGAGGACTGTTTGAGTTTGCGCAGCAACGAGTTCCGCAGGCGCTGCAAGTGGCAAACTGATTTAATATTGAGCCGTTAAGTTTTTTGAGGAGCAGAGACTTTTTGGTAACTTTTTGGTCTTTTCAAAAAGTTACATGAATAAAGCCGTAAATAAAAATATAATAACATAACTACAAAGAATTAAAACAAAAAAAGAAAAAAACTCCCCCCTCTCATTTTATTTTAATCCCTCTATGTTAAACTTATAATAAAGAAAAATAAAAACAAGGCACAGCAGGAAAGGAGGAAGGATGATGGCTTACCTGGCAGAACTTGACACACGCCTTTTGCTTTACATACAGGATGCTTTGCGTTATGAACCGCTGCACAGCTTCTGGCGCGGCATCAGCTTTTTGGGCGATTTGGGCTGGTTTTGGATTTTTACCGGCATTCTTCTCGCGCTTAATTCCAAAACGCGCACCGCAGGCATAACCGCCATTGCCGCACTTGTGTTAAGCACGTTTATCAGCAACGTTATTTTAAAAAACGCCGTTATGCGCCCGCGCCCGTTTGAAGTGCTGCCGCAGATTATTCCGCTCATTACGCACGCTTCGGGCTACTCCTTTCCTTCCGGGCACACCACCGCCGCCTTTGCCTGCGCCTTTGTATATTACCAACTGCTGCCCAAATTTTTCGGCCTGCCCATTATGCTGCTGGCTGTAATGGTTGCCTTTTCGCGCCTGTACCTTGGCGTGCATTACCCGCTTGATGTTTTGGTCGGCATTGTTACGGCCTGGTTTGGCAGTATGCTTGCAATTAAATCGCTGCACCGCTTCAAATAAAATTAAAATGCCGCTCCGGCGGCTTTTTTTATTTTGGCTTCCTCTATCAAAAATATTGTATACAATTTTGTTTTTTATTATTTTTTTGATATAATACAAATTTGTTATAATATATTTTTTACATATTTAGGAGGCTTTATAATGAAGTTATCAACAAGAATTATGGCAGCACTGGTGCTTGGCGTTGTTGCCGGGCTGCTGCTTGGCGCAGACGGGGCCGAATTTGCCAAAACGTGGATTGCCCCCTTCGGCGCTATTTTTATGAACATGATTAAAATGACAATCGTGCCGATGGTTTTTGCTTCGCTCGTTATGGGCATGTGCAGCCTGGGTGATATTAAAAAAATCCGCCGCATCGGTATGAAAACCGTTATTTACTACCTTGTAACAACGGCGTTTGCCATTGTGCTGGGCCTTATTTTAGGCAGTGTAATTGAGCCGGGCGCAGGCATGAACCTGCCCGCCGAAGGGCTTGTTGCATCCGCCAAAGACGCGCCGCCTTTAATGCAGGTTATTGTTAATATTTTCCCCACCAACCCGATAGAATCCATGCTGAAGGCAGATATGCTGCAAATTATAGTTTTCGCACTGTTCCTCGGCCTTGGCATTTCCATGGTTGGCGAACCTGCCGATACTTTTAAAAACACCATTAACGGCCTTGCCGAAGTATCCTACAAAATTGTAGGCATTATTATGGACTTTGCCCCCATCGGCGTATTCGGCCTGATTACCCCGGTAGTTGCTTCCAACGGCCCGGCCGTGCTGCTGCCGCTGTTAAAAGTTATCGTTGCCGTTTACCTTGGCTGCTTTTTGCACGCTGTATTTGTATATGGCGGCATGCTGAAAGTTATCGGCAAATTCAGCCCGCTTAAATTCTTTAAAGGCCTTGCACCGGCGCAGCTGCTTGCTTTTACCAGCTGCTCGTCCAACGGCACTTTACCGGTAAACCTTGCCTGCGTGCAGAAAATGGGCGTTTCCAAAGAAGTTTCCAGCTTTGTGCTGCCGCTCGGCGCAACCATTAATATGGACGGCACCGCAGTTTACCAGGGCGTATGCGCTTTGTTTGTTGCCCAGCTTTACGGCGTAGACCTTAACTCTGCCCAGATGCTTACCATCGTGCTTACCGGCACACTGGCATCTATCGGCACCGCAGGCGTACCGGGCGCAGGTTTTATCATGCTTACCATGATTTTAACCGCCGTTGGCCTGCCGCTTGAAGGCTCTGCCCTTATCGCCGGTATCGACCGTATCCTTGATATGCCGCGCACCTGCGTTAACATCACCGGCGACGCCGTAGTTTCCTTCCTTGTAGACAAGGGCGAAAAAGATATTGAAGCGCACACCGGCGTTAAATTGGTACATTAATACAGCAAGTTAAAAATTCAGGCATGGATTTTACGTCCATGCCTTTTTGTTTTATTTAGGTGGATTATACTCCTTACCCATTTCTTTTTTGATAATTTCTTCGATATTTTCAGTTGCTATATTTTTGGCAGCATTGTAATCTGCATTAACAGTAATTAAATTTGTTTTTCCTCCACAAGTATCACATATTCCAGCATGATTTTGTTCTTTGTTGCAATTTTCACAAAGATACAAAGATCCATAACCACAATTTTGGCAAACAAATACAGATTGTTCCGGACGGTTTTCTCTATCTATATAACCGCAGCGCGAGCAACGCTGGCTTGTTTTATATGGATTAATCGTCTTAAATAAAATTCCGTATTCAGCTGCTTTTTCTTTTATTTTTTGCTGTAAATCATAATATGGCCAGTCCTTTAAAAAGGCATTATCTTTTGTAATTCCTGTTAAATCTTCCATTTGTATAACGGCGCATTTATTCTTTACGGCAATCTCTACAAGATGACGGGCATAACGGTGGTTAATTAAGTTTCTAAAATTCTTTTCTTTTTCACGCAGTATTTCAACCGGCTTTAAACGCCGTTTTACTCCATGACCAATTCTGCCATCGCCACAATATTTACCTTGATTTTGTATTGTGATACGCCTTGCACGTACCGATTTACGGAAACGCTCTATCTCTCCGCCATCAATGCTTCCACGTTTATACGAATCATTAAAAGCGTAATAAACGGCTTTTGCAATTCCTAAATCTATACCCATAATTCTGCCGTCAACAACCTCTGTATTCCTCTCGGTAAAATCATACGGTATTATGCAAAACCATTTTTTCTTATTACTTATAATCTGCAAGCCTTTTTGCTTTAACTCTCCGGCAATAATCCTATTCAATATAGTTTTTGAAGAATTATCCTTGACCTTTAAAAGCATATTGTAATTAGTTTGCCTATTTGATTTTTTAGACAACAAATTTACTTTGATTATATAATTTTCGCGCTCAGTTTCATTGATTTTAAAAATTTTATAACTTTTATTATGTACTGGTATTGGCACTTCTAATTTAAATGAAGTTAACGACCTTTTTAACGATAGAACATCTTTCTTTTCATTATTCCATTTTCTTGTTGCAACTTGGTCAGTTTGATTAATAATACTTGCAGCAATATCAGGAAACATCCCTGTTAGTTGTGAATATAAATCTGTTTTTTCTTTAAAATCTTTAGGATTCGGATAGACTCCATTTTGATTTTTATAATCAATCTTAAATCTTTCCCATAAATACCTTTGCGTAATAGCATAATTTTCTGCTTTAGCACAAGCATAACGCACATCACGCAGAACTTGCCCCAATTCATTCCATGTTACAACATTTTTAGCATCAGATTCATTATAAGGTTTGACAATTTCTAAACGTATTGCTTTTATACTCATTGTTACCTCAAAATAAAAATATAGATAGATATGCGCAAGTTATAACTTCGTTGCAGAAAATACACAAAGTAAAGTAAAGTCTTCAATCTGCAGATATGCGTAAGTTATAACAGGTACTACCTTTCAAGACTAAACATGACGCTGCCTCTTCAATCCGCAGATATGCGTAAGTTATAACCAATACCTACGCGATGTTATATCACATAGAGCATTCTTCAATCCGCAGATATGCGTAAGTTATAACTTTGACTGGAATGCCGAAGCACGTTTTAGATTATCATCTTCAATCCGCAGATATGCGTAAGTTATAACTGGCGCTTGCTAATATTAAAGATTGTATTGTGCAATCTTCAATCCGCAGATATGCGTAAGTTATAACTGCAAGGAATGGTGAATAAAGTTAATGATTTGATTCTTCAATCCGCAGATATGCGTAAGTTATAACTGCAAACGAAGCCAACAGCACCACTTGCCAAACAACGCAAAAAAGTTGCGAACTGCCATAAATAGCAAAAGCCACGAATCTGCTCATGCCGTTTTTATGGGTCATTATCTGCAAATTGTCTGCTAAAAGCAGATGTGTGACTTATGTTCGCACATAATCACTTAGCGAGCGTTATTAACATTAAAGCTAACACTTCTCGCCTTAAGGACGCAAAGCCGCCCTGTAAAAATATTTTATCATATTTGCCGTTACTTATCTATGGCATTAAAACATTAATTAAAGGCAGGCTTTTTGCTGCGCACGGCGAAGTATTACAGTAGCAATAATTTTTACGATTGTGAGGTGTAATTATGAAACAGGGTTATTTTAATACGGCCGACAGTGCCCATTTGTATTACGAAGTGCGCGGCACCGGGCGCCCGCTGGTGTTAATTCACGGCTGGCAATGCTCGCACGTATTTTGGCAGCGCAATGTAGATGAGCTTGCCAAAGATTTTACCGTTGTTACGCTGGACCTTCGCGGGCACGGCAATTCGTCCAAAGGGCTGCACGGCATTACCATCAAGCAGTTTGCCTGCGACGTGTACGATTTAATCAACTACCTTGATTTGAAGGACGTTGTGCTGATGGGCTGGTCCATGGGCGGGCCGATTTTGCTTTCGTATTTTGACCAGTTCGGTCAGGAACAAATCAAAGGCCTCGGCCTGATTGACATGACGCCTTTCCCCTTCAGCCCCGAGCCGTGGAACACGCAGGGACTGCACGGCTACAACATGGACGGCTTTAACATAATTGTGCAGCGCCTGCTGTATGACCGCGAAGCGTACCTGGCAACCTTTGCCGCCAACATTTTTAAGGACGGCAAACGCCCCGAAGGCACGGACTGGGTAATTGAGGAGTTCAGAAAACTGCCGCCATGGATTTCTTCCGCCATTTATTCGGACTACCTGAGCAGCGACTTTACCGGCGTGCTGCCCACCATTGATGTGCCCGTAATTGTTATGAACGCCGACGGCCCGGTATTTACCGCAGGCATTAAACAGGGGCAGCACATTGCAGCGCAGCTTCCTTACGGCCAGTTTGAAGCCTTTACGGAAAGCGGGCATATACTGTTTTATGAAGAAGCAGCTAAATTTAACGCATTAGTGCGCGATTTTGTTACTAAATGCAACGCATAGGAGGTTAGCGGCAGCGCCGCAGATTGATAATGAAATTAGTTTTACAGCGAGTTAAAAAAGGCAGTGTTGCCATTAACGGAAAAATTAAAGGCAGCATTGGCTGCGGCTTTGTTGCACTTGTGGGCTTTGGCCCGAATGATGACAGCAGCGTTTTGGCGCCCATGGCAGATAAAATGCTGAACCTGCGTGTTTTTGAAGATGACGCGGGCAAAATGAATTTGAGTTTGCTGGATGTAGGCGGCAGCGTGCTTTCCATATCGCAGTTTACGCTGTACGCTTCCTGCCGACATGGCAGGCGCCCAGGTTTCAGCAGCGCGGCAGAACCGGGGCTTGCCTCCCGCCTGTATGATGAATTTAACGCCATTACCGCCGCTAAAGGCGTAAACGTACAAACCGGCGAATTTGGTGCGGAAATGCTGGTAGAAATACACAACGACGGGCCGGTAACGATTATTTTAGACAGCGATGTTGATTTAGCGAAGAAAAAATAAAATTAAGGGAGCATATCAAAAGATACGCTCCCTTTTTTCATGCAGTTATATTTTAATCTTTTTCCACACGCCGCCGCTGTTTTCAAAGTACAGCGCCTGCATTAAAAGTTCCAGTCCCTGTGCCAGTTCCGGCACAACGCCGGTAAATTTAACCTGCACATCAGTGCTGCCCGCAAGGCTGCCAAGGTCGTCAATTAAATCCATCCAGCGGATTGTGCCGTCGCTGCGTTTGGAAAGCGCCAGTTCCAGCCATTTGCCGCCGTCGGCAAGGCTTACCGTTACCTGTGGAGCGGTAAAATAATGCACTTCTTTGGCAAAGATTAGGTCAAATGCCTGCTGCTCAAACGCGCGCAGCACTGCGTAGTCGTGCATTACCTGCTCCTCGCTGCCGCATAATTGCAGTTCGCCCGGCGTAGTGGCAAGGTCAACTGTTACTTCTACGCGCATGGTGCTTTTAACATAATCAAAATCGCCCTTGCGCACCGTGGGCAGATATTTAAGCAGCGTAAACAGCGGAATCTCTTTCAGCTCCGCAGATTCCTGCGAGATAAACACCTTCGTCATAATGGTTTTGGCGGGGCTGTAAGGCTTGACCGCAAAAGCTGCCGCCGCTGCCGGGTCAATGTAAGTATCAAGCGAAACATCTATAATAAAATGCCCCAGCGCCTCCTGCAAGGCTTCCGTGTCATGCACCGCACCCATCGGGCGCGCGCCGGTTTCAATCAAAAGCGGGCCGCGTTCCGTCAGCATTACCTCTGTATGTGAAGGGCCGTATTCAAAGCCCAGCGCGTCCAGCACCTGCAAAGCGTAATCCATTACCGCTCGCTCGTCCGCGTCCGGCTGTGTTACCAGCTTGGCATAATCGTAAGCGTTGCCCTTATCGCCCACAGCGATTTTGCGGTAACGCCACACATCGGTAATGGCGTGCCTGCCGCCGCAGGATACCGTGTTGACAATAAATTCCGTGCCTTTGGCGAACTCCTGCATTAAAATCTGCGCGTTGCCGTAACCGAACAGGTCGCTGTCTTTAAACACTTCTTCCGCTTTGGCGCGCAGTTCGTCCATACTGCTGCAAAAATGCACGCCTTTAGTGCCCGCGCCGCTCAAAGGTTTAATAACAACAGGCCATGTGTTCCACTCTGCCGCCAACTGCAAACTCTCATCAACACTGCTTAATTTTGCGCTGCGGATGGCAGGCACACCCGCTTTTTGCAGGGCTTCCACCATCGCAAATTTGTTGCGTCGGCATTCCGCCGTTGCGGGGTCATTGCCCGGCAGACCAGCTTTGCGAGCCAGATAATCTGCCGCGATAACGCCCAGCTCACTGCCTGCCACCACCGCCACCGGCTGAAACTTATCCAGCAATGCCTGATACGCTTCGCTGCTGTCGCTGTCCATAAAAATAATATCGTCCGTAAATTTGTGCGCATAATCGCTGCCGCCGCTGCGGTATTGCTTGTACACGTCGGTTATATTTTCCAGATAAGGATAGATAACCACCGGATGATAACCGCGCCAGGCGATTTCCTTGGCGTAAAAGCGCCCGGTCGAAACGGCTTCTATAATAAAAATGTTCTGCATGTGCCCGCCCCCTTAATTTGTTAATTTAATTATAACATAAAGCCCGCACAAACACTAAATCCCCGCCAAAAGGCAGGGCTTTAATTATTTCAGCAGCGCTTTTACTTCGTCCGCACTGATGGTTATAAACTTTTTAACAGTGTACAGGTTTTCGCGCCCGCGGCATTCCCAGAACATGGCAACGTCAAAATCGGGCAGGCCGTTTACGGCTTCTTTAAGGCTTGCGCCATGCATGGGCGTAAGCTCAAATTTGGCAGTCATAGTTTTATTGCCGCCCTTGGGCATTACCAGCGCTTCAAAATAATCGTCGTCGCGCGGTACATCTTTTAAATTAATTTTGCCGCGCACCAGCGCTTTGTCGTACTGCTCCTGCGGCAGGTAAATACGCATAAAAGCGTCAAGCACAAGCCCTTCGTCGCCGCCTTCGTTGGTAAACGGCACATCAACGCTGAAGCAAAGTTTATTATCGGTTTTATCCGTAAGTTCCGCTTTGGTGCGGTTTTTAACATCAAATACAAATCTGTGTTTGGGCTGCATCATAATAAACACTGCCACAGCCACAACGCCCAGCAGGAACAGCCCGGCGATAATTTCAATTATAAACAGCATCACAAGCCCTCCTTATTTGGCGTAATTTTTAATAATAACAACAGGCGTTTTCTGGCTTCCGTTGCCGAACGGGTTGTCAATTAAAATTCTGGCAACCTTGTCGGGGTCAACGCCTTCGCTCCAGCCAAGCACTGCGGCACGCTTAAGGTCATTAACGTCGGCAATGGCCGCACCGTATGCGCCGGTGGCTTTTTTAATGCTTTCGCTTACTTTATGTGGTTCAAACGGGCCGTAAACAATGTGCTTGTCGTACGGCGGCATGGTGCCTGTAACGTCGTCAATCAGGCGTGCCTGGTAGCCTGCCATCTGGTAGAACACGCCGCGTTTGCCAACGCATTTGGCGGCAAAACCACAGATAACGGCAATAATTACTTTCATTGCGCCTTCGGCATCCAAAAGAGCCTGCATGCTGTACCAGCCGCTGATGCTGCCTTTTGCAGGGAACAAATGGCACAGAGTTTTGGCTAAAAAGCCGGGTTTAAAATCTTCGCAGCGTTTGGCGCCGTCCTGCGTAATGGCAACAACGCTTTCAGCCGCGCACACAACGTCATGCGGGCCTATTTTGTCTTTGCCGTATTCCAAAATGGCGTCAACTATATTATCGTGGTGCGTCAAAATACGTGTCGGCACCGGTATAATTTCATATTTTGCTTCCATCAGTGTTTCTCCTCTGCCTGCTCTTTTTGGTAAAAAGCATTAATTCTGTCATAAAAATCGCCGCTAAGGCGGATAATATGCCCGTTATTATCGGTAAACACGTTGCGCGAGCAGCCTTCTGCCAAGAGTGCGCCGTCTTTTTTGCGGACGATGCGGTAAGTAAAATCCATTTTGGCGCGGCTGAAAGCGGTCATTTCTGCGCAAATTTCAATTTCGTCATCATACAGCGCCGATTCTTTATAATTGGCTTCTACATGAGTAATAGGAAAAATTATGTTAGCGTTCATCAGCTCCCACAGCTCCACGCCGGCAACGCGCAGCCAGGCCACACGCCCCATCTCAAACCAGCGGAAGTAGTTGCTGTGATGCACAACGCCCATCATATCAGTTTCTACATAACGTACACGGTCACAAATGCTTACCATATAAACGCTCCTTATATTTCAGTTATTTCAAATTCATCTTACAGATATTTTATTATACCACTGTTAAATTTAAGGTGCAATTATGCAGTGTATTAAAAAATTTACTTATGCTGAATTAACCGGTTCTTTACTGCTATATAGAGCAAAATCTGTACTTTACTTCATTATTTACTTCATTATATGTTTTTCATCTGCGCCCAGGCAAAATTAAAAACCGGGAGCAATATCTCCCGGTTTTTATGCCCATGTTTTATAAGGCAGCAATAGTTTCACGTTTTATTACAGCACAGCAAAATTTATTTTACAATTACAACCGGTACTTTGGCATAGTGTACAATATGGTTGCTTACACTGCCAAGCAGCAGTTCCTTAATGCCGGAAAGGCCTCTGGAGCCCATAACAATCATACCGGCACCGGATTTTTCGGCTGCGCTCAAAATCATTTCAGGCGGATAGCCAACCTGGTATTCATATTCTGCTTCAACGGAACCGCCGATACGTTCTTTAGCCTGAGCCAAAAGTTTGTCACCCAAATCATCAAGGCCGGAAACTTCTGTTGCCAGCATCGGGTCGTCCATATCATACATGGCAAGCAAAGCGCCGCTGTCGCTGGGTTTTAAAGCCGTATAAACAAACAGGCTGCATTTCATGCCTTTTGCAAGTTCTGCTGCGTAATCAAGTGCTTTCCATGCGTGTTCACTGCCGTCAATTGCAACAAAAATCTTTTTCATAGTAAATGCCTCCTTTAAAAAGGTACAGCGCTTTTAATCCCCCAACAGGACAACTCCTGTTTTCACTTATAATGTAACACCATTTCACATTTTTGTCAAAAAAAATAAAAAGAAAATATTTGTACTCTTAATTTTGCATAAAGTGTTTTTCAAAAGGATTTGCCAAATATAATATTCTGCAATTTTTACCTATAAAAATAAAACAGGCGCAGATAAAATCCACGCCTTAATTTTTTATTGGAGCCATCAACAGGATTCGAACCTGCGACCCTCTCATTACGAATGAGATGCTCTACCAGCTGAGCTATGATGGCTTAACGGCAATATTATAATATAAATACTGCTTAATTGGCAAGCGGTATTTTAAATTATTCGGCAGCTTTTTCTGCTTCAACCAGTTTTTTGGGTTTGCGGCCGCGGCGTTTTGGTTCGCCTGCATAGCCGTTCTTTTTAACTACTTTTATAAGTTCGGTAATAAAATGCAGTTCCTGGGCAGAGCAGTCTTTTAAGAGGTCAGCCAGCTCATTCTGGAAGATTTTTTCGCTGCGTTTAATATTATCGCACAAAAGTTCATCCACCGATACATCAAGTACATTAGCCAAATGAATAATGGTCGGTAATCCCAGTTTGGTATTGCCGGTTTCAATGTTGCTGATATGAGGGGTGGACAGACCAATGAGATTGGCGATGTAGCCCTGAGTAACGCCTTTACGTGCACGCGCAGCTTTAATTCTTACCCCAATCGCTTTGTAATTGATATCCATATTCCCAACTCCTTTGTATTTAATTCCGACACGTACCTTCTATCAGGATAAACATGTGGTTTAAATTTAAGTAAAATAGTAATTCTTAAAGCTTATTACATTATACCCTAATATTTACCATTAGGCAATGGTTAAATTAATAAATTTATAAATTTGTTGTAATATTTTATTTTTTAGGTATAGAAAGCAGTATAACGGTAATAATGATGCAGGCCATGCCAATTAAATCTACCGCCGTAAGCGGAGTTTTAAGCCACAGCACAACGGCTATAATTGACGCCAGCGGTTCTGCGCAGCTGATGAGGCTTGCTTTGGTAGAGCCTACAACTTTAAGCCCCACCAAAAACAGCGAATAGCTTAAAACCGTAGCGCCGATAACAAGATAAATAAAGGCAATTACCGCGCCGGTATCCCAGCTGCCGGTAGGTTCAAACGGGTTTACAAAAAAACACAAAAGCGTGCCCGAAAGAAGCTGCCCCCAGCCAACCACCAGCGTGGTGCTGAATTTTTGCAGAAGGCGCATAGGCTGCACCGTATAAAACGCCAGCGATACGGCTGATATCAGGCCGATTACCAAAGCCTCAGGCGAAAGCACAACATTATTGATATCGCCGTGGGTGGATATTAAAAACACGCCCACAAGTGCAAAAATAATGCCTAAAAATTCGCGCCCTTCCGGCAGACGGCGGCTTTTAAAACTCATCCACAACATAACAAATACCGGCGAAGTATATTGCAGCACCGTTGCCGTTGCCGCATTGCACAGCGAAATGGTGTAGTAAAAGCCAAACTGCGCGCCCAAAAGCCCCAAAAAGCTGAAAGCGAGCTGGTCTTTAGTATCGCGCGCATCCGCAAAAATGCGGAAAATATTTTCGCCGCGCAAAAGCAGATAACCTAAAAAAATGAACCCTGCCAGCACCTGCCGCACCGCAATAAGCCACGGTGCCGTAACGCTGTGAAACTGGTACAAAAACTGCCCGCATACGCCGCCCAGCCCCCAGGCCGCTGCCGACAGCAGAATTAATATGACGCCGCTTTTAAATGACAAGTTTAATCTCCTTAACTCTCTTAACTATATTATAAAACAAATTGTGCCATATTACAAAAAACTGCACTGCAAAAGTTACTTGCCATAACCCTTGCGGTGCAGTTTGTTATGCCGTTAATAATACTTTAATAATACTTTATTACAAAAGATACAGCCAGGTAAGCAGCAGGAAGGTTGGAATTAAAATGCAGCCGGACCATAACAGGTAGCCAAAGAAGGTAGGCATTTTCAGCCCGCGTTCCTGCACAATGGAAAGCACCATGAAGTTAGGCGCGTTGCCGATATAGCTGTTGGCACCCATAAATACCGCGCCCATGGAAATAGCCATTAAAGTTTTGGCACCTTCCGTCATCAGCACCTGGGCTTCGCCGCCTGCCATGTTAAAGAATGCAAGATAGGTAGGAGCGTTGTCGAGGAAGCTGGAAAGCGCGCCGGTCATCCAGAAGTACATGGCGTTGTTGGCACTGCCGTCGGGGTTGGTAACAAGCGCAACAACCGGGGCAAAAGCACCGTCAAGCCCTGCACGCAGCATTTCAAGCACCGGCACAATGGTAACAAAAATGCCAAAGAACAATTTGCCTACTTCCAGAATCGGGTCCCAGCCAAACTGGTTTGCCTCGCGCACTTCTTTGCTTGTTAATTTAAGCGACAATCCTGCGGCGATAAGGAAAATAACGTCACGCAGCACGCCTTCGCCGCTTAAATGCACGCCCAGTACGGAAAACTCAATGCCGGAATGCCAGATGCCTGCCATTAAAACAGCACTTACGATAACGGCGAGCAGTAAAAAGTTAATTTTGCCGTCGATGCCGAACGGTTCTTTCGGATAGTGGGATTCTTTTTCAAGAAATTCTTCTTTTTCTTTATTAAAGAGAATGGTATCGGCAATAAAATAAATGAGGAGCAAAAGGCCTACTGCTGTCAGCATCGGCACAATTAAATGCTCGGTAGTCCAGAAGAACTCAACACCGCGCAAAAAGCCCAAAAACAGCGGCGGGTCGCCCAAAGGCGTAAGCGAGCCGGCAATGTTTGCCACAATAAAAATGAAGAACACAAAAGTGTGCATATCGTAACGCCTGTGCGCATTGGCCGCAATAAGCGGACGGATTAAAAGCATGGCCGCGCCGGTGGTGCCCATGATGTTGGCGCATACAGCCCCCAGCGCCAGAAACGCAGTGTTAACCGCCGGGCGACCAATAAAGCTTGAACGGATATGAATGCCGCCCGCAACTGTATACAGCGAGCCGACGAAAATAATAAACGGAATATAATCGGCAATAAGCGCATGTGCGATGGAATTAACCGCTACACCACCGCCGTAGGAGATAAACATCGGCACGGCACAAGCCAGAGCCCAGAAAACAGCTACCTTGCCAAAATGATGATGCCAGAAATTTGGCACAACCAGCGGACAGATTGCAATACATAAAAGCACGCCTATAAAAGGCACGGCCCACACAAATGACAGTTCGCCGCCGTTAAGCCCCGCCGCAAATGCGGGCTGCGGCAGCATCATGGCGCTGAATGCAGCCAGTGCAGCCAGATTATTGCGCTTAAACATTAAAACCACTCCCCACAAATTTATTAAACCAGCGTATTAATAACAATACTGGTATATATTTAGACAAAATTTTATAAAATCCTGCATATAGCTTATGTATACAATCAGCTTTACAGCAGGCTTATTTCTTCAAAACTGCTTCTTTCCATGTCAAGCATCCGCTCCGCAATGGCTTTGCCGCGGTTTAACTCGGCCGTAAAGCAAACCCTGCTGCGCCCCGTGCCCTGCATTTTTAAAAGCCCTGCGCGTTCCAGAAAAATTCTTGCCTGCAAGGCGGTTGCTTCCGCCGGGTCTAAAACCGTAACGCCTTCGCCGAAGCCTTTTTCAATTTCCGCACGGATAAACGGGTAATGCGTGCAGGATAAAAGCACCGTATCCACACCGGCTTCCTTCAGCGGAGCAGAATACCTCGCAACGGCGTCTTCAATTGCCGCCCCGCTGAAAACGCCCTGCTCAATCAGCGGCACAAAATCGGGGCAGCCCTGCGCAAAAACTTCCGCGTCCGCATCAAGCGCGTTAACGGCAGCCTTGTGCGCGCCGCTTGCCACGGTAAAAGGCGTTGCCATTACGCCGATTTTTTTGTTTTTAGTTACGCCAAGCGCCAGCTCCGCGCCCTTGCTCATGCCGACAACGTCAAACGCATAACCGTTTCTGATGCTTTCCGTTCCCAAAACGGTAATGGTGTTGCAGGCCACAACCAGAAGTTTAATGCCCGCATTGTCAAGATAATCCGTCAGGTCATGCACCATAGCGCGAATTTCTTTTTCCGGGCGCTGCCCGTAAGGTGTGCGCGCCGTATCGCCGATATATAAAAAATCCTCGTGCGGCAGTGCCTGCTGCAAAACTTTCAGCACACTCAGCCCGCCCACGCCGGAATCAATAACGCCTACCGGCAAGTTTTTATCCATTTATATCTCCCCCCAAAGCAAAATAAAATCATAGCTCTATTATAGCCCTTTTGCCTGCAATTTTATACAAAAAATTTTTATAAAAGGCATATTTTATTAAGCCAAAGATATTTTGTAATGTTTTTAACAGTTTGCCGTATTTCTTTCATCAAAAACAAATTCAACGCGTTTTGCACTGCGGCAGATAATCTCAAGCACAAAAACGCGCCTTATGCTATAATAAACTCAAACTAACCTTTAAATTAAGAGGATTTTAACATGCAGCAGCAAACCGGTTCCGCCCGCAGCTATGAAGTGCTTTTAATAGCCGTTATCGCCGCAAGGGCAACAAGCTTTATTTTCAGCAAAATGATTTTGGAAAGCCTTGCGCCTTTTAACCTTTTGGCAGTGCGTTTTATAATTGCCTTTGTGCTTCTGGCGCTTATTTTTAACAAAGCAGTGCGAAGCCTCGCCGTGCGCGATTTACTTGCGGGCACAGTTATTGGCACAGCCTTTTTTATTACCATGGCGTGTGAGATGATTGCCCTGACTCAGGCGGCATCGTCGCTTGTATCACTTTTGGAAAACTGCGCCATTATTTTTGTGCCGCTGCTCGAAATTCTTTTATATAAAAAGCTGCCCGGCAAACTTATAATAATCAGCACAGGCATGGCCATGCTTGGCGTTGTGCTTCTGGCACTGGGCCAGGGAGAGTTAAGCGGCGGCTTTACCTGGGGGCTTGCAGCAGGCCTTTGTTATGCGGCGGCAATAATTGTAACGGAGCGCCTTTCACACGGCAGCACCGCCACGCTTGGCATAGGCATAGTGCAGGTTGGCACTATGGGCGTGCTTTCGTTTTTGGCCATGCTGCTTACGGAAACGCCGCAGCTGCCGCAGTCCGGCTCGCAATGGCTGATGCTTGCCATGCTTATAATAGTATGCACCGGCTTTGGCTTTACCTTGCAGCCCATGGCGCAAAGCCATGTCAGCGCCGCCCGCGCAGGATTGTTCTGCGCCGTAAGCCCTGCCATAGCCGCACTTTTAGGCGTAACTGTATTAGGCGAACCCTTTGGAACACTTGATGTTTTGGGGCTCGTTTTAATACTCGCCAGCATTGTTATGCCTTATGTGAGGAAATAATAAAATGCAAATCATAAAAGTAACCAGCAACAAAAAACAATATTTGCCGCTGCTTCTGCTGGCAGACGAAGAAGAAGCAATGATTGACCGCTATCTGGAGCGCGGCACCATGTATGTGCTTGAAGATGATGGCGTTAAGGCTGAATGCCTTGTAACAAACGAAGGCGATGGCATTTTGGAAATAAAAAGCCTTGCCACGCTGCCGCAGTTTCAACGCCGCGGCTACGCCAAAGCGCTGATTAATTTTATAGAAGCAAAATACAAAGAACGCTTTAAAATTTTGCAGGTTGGCACCGGCGACAGCCCTGCCACCATACCTTTTTACCAAAAGCTCGGCTTTGTACGCTCGCATATTATAAAAAACTTTTTCACCGATAATTACAGCCGCCCCATCTATGACGGCGGCGTACTGCTAAAAGATATGGTTTATCTGCGCAAGCGATTATAAAGGAGGATTTTATGCAGCTATACGAACTCGTCAATAAATATCACGTAGGCACAACTTTAAGCTGCGCCGAGGCTATGTTTAAAGCCTGCAACGAATATTACGGCTTAAACCTGCCGGAAAATACGCGCAAAATGTTCTCCATTATGGGCATCGGCATGCAAACACAGCTTTCGTGCTGCGGCGCGTTTACCGTTGCCGTTGGCATTATCGGCCTTGTTACAGCACAGGACGGGCAGGAGGACAGCGAGAATTTTCATGGTTACAGCATGGTAACGGAACTGACGGACTTTGTTATTGAAAAGTTCGGTACGCTGCAATGCGCCACCCTGCACGATATGCAAATTGCAGGCTACGAAAACCCCTGCCACCTTATTGTGGAAGAAATTGCCAAAAAGCTGGAAGAACTGCTTGCCAAGGACGAGCTGCACAAACATTTTAACAACAACCTGCAATAACCCGGGCATACAAAAAAGCACTACCCAATACGGATAGTGCTTTTATATTGCCATCTTAAGGCTTTGAATCAGCCTTTTTTAAAGATTCCGAGCGGTTTGCCCAGCGGCCAGAACACGCGCCCGAAGAAATTATTTAAAAATACCGCGCCTGCGCCGTACATTGAAAGCAGCGAAATCGCCAGTTCCGAATAAGCGGCAACATCGTGCGCCCAGTGTCCGCCGATACCAAGCGTATCAAGGCCCAGGCACAAAAGCAGTACATCAATCAGGAGCATGTCCACAAATAAAAATGTGTTGGCTTCTGCTGCGGCAATCGTGCCGATGCACGCAAACATAAAGTACGCCAGAAAGGCAAAGCCAAGCGCTTTGGGGTCTACCCCGGCTGCCAGCCCGGCACCGAAAGTACCGGCCTTAATCATCCAGCTCATCGCTACGCCCGACCAGAAAAAGCCGAATGCGCCGAAGATTGATGCTCCAAAAATATTCTTGTGGCAAAAATCGAAATAGGCGGCGAGCAGTTGAGCAAATGAACCGCAGACCAGTGCCCAGGGAATGACCCACGAAACATCGCTGACCACACCCAGCTTCTGCATGGATGCAACAAACGTCACCACGGAAAGTCCGAACAATCCGAGCGGAGTCGGGTCGGCGACGGCAATCTGCACATGCCTGGTTTCATTGTTGTCTGAACTCATCGTTTATTCCTCCTTATTAAATTTTGTATTGATATGCCTTGGCATAAATACCTTTAGTGTGCTTTACACGAGATACAGCCATGTCAGCAGCAAAAAGATGGGTATTAAAATACCTACGCTCCACAGCAGATAGCCGAAGAAGCTGGGCATTTTCAAGCCGCGGTTCTGCACAATGGCAACCACCATAAAGTTAGGCGCATTGCCGATATAGCTGTTGGCTCCCATAAATACCGAGCCCATGGAAATAGCCATCAGCGTCAGCGCGCCTTCCGTCATCAGCACCGAAGCATCGCCGCCTGCCATGTTAAAGAAGGCAAGGTAAGTCGGCGCGTTGTCCAAAAAGCCCGAAAGCGCGCCCGTCATCCAGAAATACATGGCATTGTTGGCCGTGCCGTCGGCGTTGGTAACCATTGCCACCACCGGTGCAAACGCGCCTGCCATACCGGCTTTTAACATCTCAAGCACCGGCACAATGGTAACAAAAATGCCGAAGAACAGCTTGCCGACTTCAAGCACAGGCTCCCAGGTAAACTGGTTCGCGCTGCGCACATCAGCAGGCGTTAAAGCCAGCGAAAGCCCTGCCGCAGCGAGGAAAATCACATCGCGCAGCACGCCCTGGCCGGTTAAATGCACGCCCAGCACGGTAAATTCCATGCCGCTGTCCCACACGCCGGCCATTAAAACAGCGCCAATAATTACGCCCAAAAGTGCAAAGTTAATTTTGCCTTCCACGCCAAACGGCTCTTTGGTGCAGGTGCTTTCCGCCAGTAAAAACTCATCCTTTTCTTTATTGAACAAAACGCTGTCCATCACAAAATACAGCGCCAGCAAAAGGCCCACAGCCGTCAGCATCGGCAAAATTAAATGCTCGGCCGTCCAAAAAAAGTCTACCCCGCGCAAAAAGCCCAAAAACAGCGGCGGGTCGCCCAACGGCGTAAGCGAGCCTGCAATATTGGCAACAATAAAGATAAAAAATACAAAAGTGTGCATTACATAACGGCGGCGCTCGTTAGCCGCAATAAGCGGACGGATTAAGAGCATTGCCGCGCCCGTTGTGCCCATAATGTTGGCAAGCACTGCGCCCAGCGCCAAAAAGCAGGTGTTGGTAAGCGGCGTGCCGGTAAAGCTGCTGCGGATGTGGATGCCACCCGCCACCGTGTACAGCGAACCTACAAAAATAATAAAGGGAATGTAATCACCGATAAGCGCGTGCGCCACGCTGCCTGCCGCAACACCGCCGCCGTAAATTACAAACAGCGGCACAGCTGTTGCCAGCGCCCAAAATACTGCTACCTTGCCGTAATTGCCGTGCCAGAAATGCGGCACCGCCAAAGGGCAGATGGCAATGCATAAAAGTATGCCCGCAAACGGCAGCACCCAGCCGATGGAAAGCTCTGCACCGTTAAGTCCTGCCGCCAGTGCAGGCAGCGGCAAAACAAGCGTTAACAAAAATGCCCACATTCCTAAAATTACATTTTTCATAGCGTATCCTCCTGTACTATAAGGCTGCGCCTGTAATTAATATAAATCAAAACGGAAATTAATATTAAATAAGCTGCGCACCACTATTTTACTGGATAAATTCCTACTAAGTCAATAATATTTCGTCAAATTTTCAGAAAAATTTTTTAAAGTGCAACTTCCTTCCTATATATAATATACAGCAAAAATAAAAGCTGCCGCCTGCAACGTATGGGTGAATAAAATTCAGGCAAATACTTTTCATGCCGCAAATATTGACAGATACCGCTTACGGTGCTATGCTGAAATTTATAAGCAAGTACCGCAATGCAAACGGCAGCAAAACACTGCCAGACAACAGGAGGCAAAGCAAATGGTTGAAAACTGCTCGCATAACTGCGAAGGCTGCACCGAAAATTGCAGCGAACGTACAAAAGAAAGTTTTTTGGAAAAACCTAACGAAATGAGCCACATAAAAAAAGTAATAGGCGTAGTCAGCGGCAAAGGCGGCGTCGGCAAATCGCTCGTAACCTCGCTTTTGGCAGTACTGGCCCAGCGCAAAGGCTATAAAACAGCAATTATGGATGCCGATATCACAGGCCCTTCCATCCCCAGGGCTTTTGGCCTGCACGGCCACGCCGAGGCAAGCGAATGGGGCTTGTTCCCGGTAAAAACCGCGGCAGGAATCGGCGTCATGTCGCTTAACCTGCTGATGAAAAACGAAACCGACCCGGTTGTATGGCGCGGCCCGCTGATTTCCGGCGCCGTTAAACAGTTTTGGACGGACGTAATCTGGGACGATGTTGACTATATGTTTATTGATATGCCGCCCGGTACCGGCGACGTGGCGCTGACAGTATTCCAGTCCATTCCCGTGGACGGCATTGTTATAGTTGCCTCGCCGCAGGAACTTGTAGGCATGATTGTTGAAAAAGCCGTTAATATGGCTAAAATGATGGATGTACCGGTACTGGCACTGGTTGAAAACATGAGCTACATTACCTGCCCCGACTGCGGCAAAGAAATACATGTTTTCGGCGAAAGCCACATTGACGAAATTGCCAAAAAACACGGCGTTGAAACCGTTGCCCGCATGCCGATTGACCCGAAACTTGCAGCCGCCTGTGACGCTGGTACGATAGAATGCTTTAACGGCGCATGGCTTGACGGCGTACTTGAAAAACTGACAACTGAAAATAAATAATAAAAAAAGCAATTACTGCCCCATTTTTAGGACGGTAATTGCTTTTTAGCTGCGTTATGTTATAATAAGTACTGCAAAAAGAGAGATTTCTGATGGTCGGTTCCTCCCAATGCAGGGAGGTGGCAGTACATGAGCACATACGAAGCTTTGTCTTTAATGATTGCTTTCGGTATTCTTGTAGCTACCATTATTTCTGGCAAGCGCTGAGTTTTTACAACTTTGGCGTAAAATGAAATAAGACCGCCAAAGTCTGGCAGCCTTTCTTTCAAACTCAAAATTTACAAGGAGAGGGCTGACGGGCAAACATCAGATTATCTCTCTTTTTGTATTATACAACAAACAAACGGCATTTGCAAACGGCTTTTAGCATTTTGCCAAACTTACATTACCAAAATATACACGCAGCCCAATAACAGCAGCCCGGTAATTACGCGCATGGCAATAATCATGGTGCGGCCTGTACTTTTATTTATCTTTGCAGCATAATAGGTAAACAAATGCCAGTTAAAAATCCACAAAGTAAATGCCGGCAAAATAACGCCGCTGTTAAAAAACACGCCGTAAATAACCACAAGCATGCTTAAAATATTTAACAAATTGGAAAATAAAAATAAAGTATACGTTCCGCCGCCGTTAAACATTTCCCGGCGGCTGTTTTTTAACTGTTTTACCGAATTTAAAATCTGTGCCGCGCCAATCAGCGCCACTAAACCCCATACTTGTTCCATAATAAACTCCAAAAATTTATTTATCGATAATTTGCGGTACAAAAATAATGTTTAAAGCTTCTTTTGTCTGTTCAGATAATTTATTTACATTATCATATAACCAATCAATGAGCTTTTGACCATCTATGCAAACAATATTATTTTCATACGCTTTTTCTATTACATCATCTGATATTCCAGCAGTTGTAATAAACACCAACTGAAAATCTTTATTATCTTTATCCAAAATATTTTTTGCTGCTTCTAATTGTTTAATTCCCCAGTCGCTGCTTTCACCCTGATGATGCTTAACCTGTACAAACAATTTTTGCTCACCAAAGAACTGATCTATTTTTTCAGCTTCAATATCTACATCCGCGATACCACTAAAAATGCTTTTTCCTAAAATTTTAGTTCTATATCCCTCTATTTCTAATAATTCACTAACAAGTTCTTCTAAACCACGCCCACCTGATTTTAAATTAGTATGACCATTTCTTATATTAGTCAGTAAGGTTTTCTTAAAATCAGTTATTCTCTGTTCTTTTTGACTTTCGTGAATATTTTTATATGAAAATTTACCGGAAGCAAAAATAGTATCTATTTCATTTTTAAATTCAGAAAAATCAGTTACGATAGAACCAAGCACACGCAGTTTTCTCTGCATATTTTCAGGCAAACTTGCTCTCGGTATTTTTACTAATTTATTATCTCTATCATACAAATATTGTACTTTTTGCTGATTTGCCAAATTCAAATTAATAACTTCTGGTTTATATATTTGTTCACCGACAGCTTCTGCCAGAATTATATATTGATGATAAGGCACAACAATATAATCACCTTTTTTTATACAACAAAATCTAAAACTCTGATTTCTCCATTTTCCTTTAACAGATGGTGCTAATTTACTGTTTTTGAAATATACTTTTTCTAATTCAGCATCAAACTTTTCTCTGTTATCTTTACACAATGTGAAATCTATGTAACTCCAGCCAACAGCTACTACTTCATTTTTTAAAAGTTCGTTAAAAACAGCTTCGCTGGAGTCCATTCCTCTTACCATATAATAATTTCGTACCAATTATATCACACCTTTTGAAAATTTTATTACTTCGCCGTTAAGCCGCCGTCTACGGTGACGATGCTGCCGGTCATAAAGCTGTTGGCCGGGCTTAAAAGCGAGCAGATTACATGCGCCACTTCTTCCGCACGCCCAATGCGCCCCATTGGGTAAGCTTCCGCAACATCCGCCAGTGTATAGCTGCCGCCTGCCGCTTTAAGCTGATGCTGCAAAAGCGGCGTATCAATATCGGCAGGGCATACGCAGTTAACCCGCAGGCGCGGCGCTGTATCCAGCGCCAGGGCGCGGGTAAACGCCACCACCGCTCCTTTGCTGGCGCAGTAGGCAGCGCATCCGTAGTTGCCGCTCACCCCTGCGTCCGAAGCTACGTTTACCACCGCGCCCCCTGCTGCCATGTATGGCAGCAGCGCCTGCGTTAAAAACACCGTGCCTTTTACGTTCACGCCAAAAATTTCATCAAACTCGGTTTCCGTCAGCATTTCCATACTCTGCTCACGGTAAACGCCTGCACTGTTTACCAAAAAATCAACGCTGCCGGCATTTTTTATCTGCGCCGCCGCAGCTTTGCAGCAGTCAACATTTGCAACATCACATTTTATAAAAAGCACTTTTTCTCCGTAGCTTGTTTTAAGCTCCGCCAAAAGCTGCGGCCGTTCCGTACGCGCCAAAAGCCACACTTCCGCGCCGTCCGCCAAAAGCGTACGCGCCGCCGCAAGCCCTATGCCGCTGGTGCCGCCGCTTATTACGGCGCGCCTGCCGTTACATCCGTAATTCATTTTCCGCATCCTCTCCTGCCGGCGGCAATATCATAATTACCGCAGTTTCTTCATCAGGCACGCTTTCCATGCTCACTTTAATATTGTGGCGCAAGGCTATTTCCCGGGCAATAGCAAGCCCAAGCCCGCTGCCGTTTTTATTTGCTTCGCCGCGTGTTTTATAAAAACGTTCAAACACATACGGCAAATCTTCCTGTTTTACGCCGCTGCCGTGGTCCGTCACCGTCAGCCTGTCGCCCAAAAGGCGCAGTTCCACAGAGCCACCTTCGTAGCTGAACTTAATGCTGTTGTCCAAAAATATCATCAGCATCTGGCGCAGGCGGCCGTAGTCGCCTTCCATAAGGTAAACATTCCTGTCCAGTTTAACGTCAACGTGCACGCCTTTTTTCTGCCCCAGCTGCTTACTGGCACGGGCGGCGTCCTGCACTACATCGCACAAATTAATGTTTTCCTTTTCAATGGGGAAATCCGTATTCTGCAAACGCGACAAATCCAGCAAATCATTAATCAGCCGCTGCAAAAACAGGCTTTCCTTCAGCATTTGCCGGTAATACTGCTCCACTTCTTCCTTATCGGTAACAACTTTGTCGTTCAGCGCTTCCAGGCTGCCGCGGATAACCGTTACTGGCGTGCGCAACTCGTGCGAAATGTTGGCAATAAAGCTGCGGCGCAGTTTTTCCAGCTTGCGCCCTGCCTCGTCGGCGTCCAGAAGGCGGCTGCCCAGTTCGTCAAGCGTGGCGGCAAGCGCGCCTATTTCGTCATTCTGTTTGATGCTGCAGCGTTCAGTGTAATCATGCTCTGCCATTTTCTGCGCCACTTCCTTCATACGGTTTAAGGGGTGCGTAAACTTCCAGCTGAACAGCACGCTTAAAAACGATACGAGCAAAAGCGCAATGGCGCATGATAAAAGCAGGATTCTTACGCCTTCCCACGTTGCGGACTGCAAGCCCTGCACGGGGTAATGCAGAAGCACTGCCGCCTGGATAGCGCCGTTTTCGTCGTATACAGGCGCAGCGGCACAAAGCATGGTTTCCTCACGCACGGGGTTAAAATCTTCCGCTACCGATACCGTACCGGCAAACGCCTGCTCCACGCAGTTGCGGGTAACATCGGACAGCTGCTCAAAAGTAACGCTGCGGCGCGGAAACTCCTTCAGCGGCGGTACCTGAGCCTGCGTATCTGCGTGCATCATCCGTCGGTGCATGCCCATATGGTGATTCATGCGCTGCGGCAGCTTCAGTTCGCGGTCACTGTTAACAACCCACACATCTTCCATGGTGATGTTGTTAATGTAACTTATAAAACGCGTATTGGCAATGCCGCCGCGTTTTTCCAGCCAGCCTGCATTTTCGCTCAGCACTTCGGCAATGCGCACGGCGCGCTGTTTAAGCTCCGTGCTTTTTATATCCACCGTATGCTCGCGGAAAAAATGCGCAAAGCTGCCGCCTACCACCAGTGCAAACACCAAAAGCACTGCGGCAAAATACAATGTAAGTTTTAAAGCTATTTTGTTATGCATTTGCTTTCTCCTCAAAGCGGTAACCTACACCCCAAATAGTTTTTATTTCCCAGCCGGGATGCTCAAACTTATCCAGCTTGGCGCGCATGCGCTTAATGTGCGAATCTACCGTGCGGCTGTCGCCGTAATAATCGTAGCCCCACAGGCTGTCCAGAAGGTTATCGCGCGAAAAGACCTTGCTGCTGTTTTTGGCAAGAGTCCATAAAAGCTCAACCTCTTTTTTCGTCAGCGGCACCTCGCTGCCGTTTACGGTTACGGCATATTTGTCCAAATCAATCATTAAATTGCTGTACCTGTAAATATTATGCGCAGTTTTTTCCTCGCGCGGCTGCATGCGGCGCAAAATTGCACGCACACGTGCCATCACCTCGCCCGCGCTGAAAGGCTTTATAATATAATCGTCGGCGCCAATATCAAGCCCCATGATTTTTTCAAAATCTTCGCCGCGGGCAGTAACCATAATTACCGGCACCAGCGATTTTCCGCGCAGGCGGCGGCACACTTCAAAGCCGTCCACTTTCGGCATCATAATATCCAAAAGCACCATGGCAATATCCGGCTCATGCTCGTCAAACAGGCGCAAAGCCTCCTCGCCGTCAAGCGCAACTACCGGTTCAAAACCTTCTTTGCGCGCATAGTTGGATAGAATGGAAGTAATTTGTTTATTATCATCAGCAATCAGCATTTTTGCCACTGCCATCACCTCTCTGCACAAAACTTACCTATATTATACATATTTTTGCGCAGAAATTTAACCCTTACATCAGCCCAAAGGCGGCAGTTTTTTTACTTTTTGCTTTAATTGCTGATATAATATTAACAGTAAAATGTGGCTAAAAAACCTCAAAATAAAATATTTTTGCCATAATTTTGCCACAAGCACACTGTACAATAAAGACAAGCTAAAGAGCATAACAAATAAGCATAAATTAAAGGAGTGACCTGATATGTTGAAAAGCAAATTATTCAAATCCTTAGTAGTTGCAGGTTTAATCACCGCCATCAGCGTACCGGTTTTTGCGGCAGGCCAAACCGAACAGGTTCAGCCCACCATGCGCGATAAAGTAGAAAAAATTCTGAGCGAAGGCGATACCGATGTACGCCGCCCGATGCCTCTGCGCCGCGGCACTCCGCTTACCCACGAACAGCGCGCCGAGCGTGATGCTGCAAGGCTGGCATGGATGGAAATGACCCCGCAGCAGAAATTTGAACAGCGCCAGAAATGGCATGATGAATTTTTAAGCAAACTGCCGGCAGAAAAACGCGAGGCTATTGAAAAACGCGAAGCCGAAGCCAGAGCAAAATGGGCCAGCATGAGCGAAGAACAAAAACAGAATGCACTGAAAGACATGTTCCGCGGCCCGCGCGGAAACTTCCGCGGACTGCACTGCGGCTGGGGCCCGGGTTATGGCCGCCACCATGGCGAAGGACGCTATGACCGCAACCGCCACTATGACCGTTACCACCACGACGGCCACTGCGACTGGGGCGATAAATGCCCGTTCTACAACGAGGATAAATAACCCCGCAAATAACCAGACAGCACAATAAAATAACCTAACAGCAGATTTGAAACATCCATAAACCTTTCCCCTTCTAACCAAAAACCGGCATCATAACGATGCCGGTTTTGTTGTTTTATTATTTGTTTCCTATCTCAATACCCAAAAACTTCTTTTGCCTCTTTCATGTTGGCAACGGGGTCAACGACGAAGGGGCAGCGTTTGGCGCAGGCGCCGCAGGCAATGCAGTCGCCGGCGTGAGCTTTAAGCGCCGCATAGTGCTCGCGTACTGTTTCCGGCACTTCGCCCTGCGCTTTGGCAAGGTTCAAAAACTTGGTTACGTTTGCCACGTCAATGCCTTTGGGGCACGGCGCGCAATGTCCGCAGTACATGCAGTGCCCTTCCCAGCTCATTTTGGGGAAGCTTGCAAAAACTTCTGCATAGTCTTTTTCTGCTTCGCTTGCTTTTTCGTAATCAAGCGAGGCTTTTAATTCTTCCATAGTACGCGCACCGCTCATAACGGCTGCTACCGCAGGGCGCGTCAGCGCATAATGCAGGCACTGCACCGCCGTCAGCGCCTTGCCTGCCGGGCTGTATTCGCTTAAAAGGTCGCCGCCGCCAAAGGCTTTCATAACGCTAATACCCACGCCCAAACGCTGGCAGGTTTCGTAAAGTTCCGCACGTTTGGGGTCAAGGTTCAGCAAAGGCATTTTGTAGCTTTCTTCCGCCCACAGTTTTTCCACGTCATCCGTGCCGGGCAGCAAATCGTAGCAGGGGTTTACGCTGAACATCAGCACCTCCACCTTGCCGCTTTTTACTGCTTCCAGCGCCGCCAAAGGGTTATGGCTGCTTACGCCGATGTGCTTAATTTTACCTTTGGCTTTCAGTTCCAGCGCATAGTCCAGAACGCCGCCGCTTTCAATCGTGCGCCAAAGTTCAGGCGAATCTACGTAATGAATCATGCCGATATCGATATAATCCGTGTTCAAATTTTTCAGCATAGTTTCAAACGCAGCTTTTACACTTGTAATATCGCGCACAGCCTTATACTGCCCGTCCTTCCATTCCGTGCATAAATGCGCCTGATAAATAAAATCTTTGCGGCGGCTGCCAAGTGCAGCTGCAATATTTTTGTGCATGTCCGGGTTGGGGCTGTATAAATCCATGCAGTTTACGCCCGCTGCCAGAGCAAGTTTAAACATTTCCTGCGTAAAAGCGGCGTCTTTGCCGTTAAAGCCTTCGCAGCCAAGGCCTATTTCACTTACTTTCAATCCTGTTTTGCCAAGTTCACGGTATTTCATGCCAGTTCCTCCTTTAAAGCATTTCTCCATATAATTATTGTAGTTAAAAATTTTTAAACGCGCAAGTTGAAGCATACTCCCGCCTGCACTTCATGCCAAAAACGCATGTTGGTGCATAACAATTAAGCATTAGACGCCATGCCCTGCGCTTTTTATAATTAAACTATACAAATAAAACGGAGGGATACCTATGAAAAAATTACTTTTGCTGTTAAGCACTGCGCTGACGGCACTTGCTGTTTCCGCCTGCGGCGCTTCCGCACCCGCAGCACAGCCTGCACCACAAAACACTGCCGCAGCAGATGTCCACAAAGCCGTGCTTGTTATTGACGGCTGCCGCCTGCCCGTTACGCTGCGCAATGAACCGAGCGCCAACGATTTATACAGCCGTTTGCCTGTAACGCTTTCGTTTAAGGATTTTTCCGGCATGGAAAAGATTGCCTACTTTGACAAGCGCCTTGACGAAAAGGGGCAAAAGGTTGGCTGCCATCCCCTTGCGGCCGATTTGTGCGTTTATCAGCCGTGGGGCAATTTAAGCATTTTTTATGTTGATTTTAAAGACGACAGCAATTTAATCCCCATCGGCAGGCTGGAAAGCGGGCTTGATATTGTTAAAGCCCACGATAGTTTTACCGCAACGCTTGAAAAAGCAGAATAAGTAAAGGAGATGCACCATGAAAAAATTATTATTTTGCGCAGCTATGATGCTGCTTTCAAGCTTGCAGGCACTGCCGGTAAACGCCGCAGCTGCCGCCCAGCCCTTTGTGCGCTGGAGCGTATACAGCGCAGCCGCCGGTAACGAAAACGCCCTGCGCGCAGCCGTTGCCGCACTTAACACAGCACTGCAAAACAGCGAAGGCGTGCTGGCTGTTTACGGCGGTGAAGACGAAAACGGCGTAATGCGCTATTTGGAAATTTATACGGACGAAAACGCTTTTAATGCCGCACAAAACAGCGCCAACGTAAAAACAGCCGCCGCACAGGCGCTTAAACTGGCGCAGGTACATAAAACCCTTGCCGCAGACTCCTTCAACCTGCAAAGCAAAACCGCAGGCACTGCCGATAAGGCACGCATGGCACTGCTTGTTATCGACCCGGCGCAGCTTGACGCTTATAAAAAAGTGCTTGCCAAAGAAATGCAAAGCGCCGTTGCAAACGAAGAAGGTGTACTGGCACTGCTTGCAACAACAGAAACCGCACGCCCCAACGTATTCCACCTGCTGGAGCTGTATGCCGACGACACCGCTTACCGCGCCCACATTGACGGGCCGTATTTTCAGGAATATAATAAAGCCGTACAAACAATGGTTACGGATAAAGTTCTTATCGTCAATAAGCCGCAGGCAGTAACGCTCAGCGGCAAAAATTTAAAATAAGCTGGTGACCCTATGAAAAAATTTATTGCCCTTTGCCTTTTGGCCTTTAACATAGCTGCATCCGCACTGGCTGCGGAAATACCCTATATCGGCCGCGTGCAGCCGGAATACCGTGCGGCGGCAGAAGGTTATCTTATTGAAGCCACATCGCCGCAGGACGTAGAGCGGCGCGTAAAAAACTATGTTCCTGCCCAAAGCAGCATTACCTTTGAAACCGTTAACGCCAAAAGCCTTTACGGCGCAGCGGATGTGCCGCTTTATATTTACCGCCCTGCCCAAAGCAGCGAAGCCAAACTGCCGGTAGTGTACTACGCACACGGCGGTGGTTATTTGTTCAGAATTTCACTTGACGACCGCGAACGCTACCAGAATATTGCCAACGCCTTAAACGCTGCCGTTATTACGCCGCGCTACCGCCTTTCGGTAGAAGCGCCCTTTCCTGCGGCACTTGAGGACGCCTACAGCGGTTTAATGTACGTTAAAGAAAACGCAGACAAACTCGGCCTTGATGCCGGAAAAATTATTTTAATGGGCGACAGCGCCGGCGGCAACCTTGCCGCAAGCCTTGCACTGTATAACCGCGATAACGCCAACATCCCCATTAAAGGGCAGGTTTTAATTTACCCGATGCTTGATTACCGCACCGCAACAGAAAATTCGCCCTACCATGCGCAGCAGACCGGTTATATTTGCTGGCCGCGCAGCAGCAACAAATATGCGTGGGAAGTTCTGCGCGGCGGGCAAAAGCTCAGCGGCAAAATGCTTGGTTATTATTCGCCCACCTTTGCGGAAGATTTTGCCAACCTGCCGCCTGCGTTTATTTATGTAGGCGGGCTTGACTTATTTGTTAACGAAGACATTGACTACGCCGCAAAACTTACAGAAGCAAATGTCGATACCGAACTGCATGTAATTCCCGGCTTGTACCACGCTTTTGAAATTGCCGCACCCGAAGCCGGGCAGAGCAAAATTTTCTGGCAGCGTGTTTACGCCTTCAGTGAAAATATGCTGAAAAATTAAAAACCATAAAACATAGCTAAAACACAAGCAGATTTTAGATCTGCTTGTGTTTTAGCTTTAAGTTTATTTTTTCTTAAGTTTTTCTTTTAAATCTTTCTCAAAAGCTTTTACTTCTTCTAAACAAGTATCAAGCCTGGCAAATATCTCCTCTTTTGATGATTCTTTATTAACAGCTATGGTTGCCGTTTTGAATGGACTCCGCCACTGCCAATGTTCTTTAGGAAACTTAGCAGGATAATACTCATTTATACGCTCGCAAAGTTCCAAAAATTCTTTAGTTGCATTTCTAGAACTTAATGAAAGTTGTATATATACTGTCCTTCCTGTGCGGTTTACTATTTCATAAAAATAATGGTTAGCTGTATTCCAGCCACTTGGAGCGTTATGAATATCCGGTATAAGTTCACTCATATTATTAGTTGTAAATCTTGTATATGTACGATTGCATTTATCAAGATTCTCATTTGCATCCTTGCACGCAACCACCCATTCCCGAAGAATAGATGCTATTTCTGTAAGTTCTACTTCATTTTCTTTTTCGGTATCCTTTAAATAGAATACTAAATCTGCCGGTTCAGCATTATATAAAACAAATAACCGACGTAAAATTGAAATTTTTAAAGCGGTACTTGTATTTCGTTCAATATATATATCGTTATCAATTTTCAAAGGGCTGCGCAATTTATTTTTATCGTTGCTTACATAATTTGAAAGTTCCGCATAAGCAGAAACATTATACGCTAAATCCGCAAGTACGCTTTTGTCTTTCTGATGTAAATATTTTATGACATGTTCCATCATATCAGCCCAAGTATTTACAGACTGTTCTATATTCTGGTAACCATATTTCACTATATTTCTTCCAGTCAATTCAATATTTTCATCATCCAATGTACAAGAATAAAATTCTTTTTTTGCCGGCACAAAAGTTGTTTGCGGATAAGCCCATATTTTCTTTGCCAGAGCAATCATTTCTGCATTACGTTCTTCCAGTTCTTCTAAACCCCAGGATTTTTTAGATGAAATCTTTTGATTCATCTTCAAACCACTGTTTTTGTATCCACCGTTTTCGGCATTTAGCTTTTCATCAAAAGTTTTATTGCTAAGATAAGGATTATAACCAGTTAATGTTAAATTTGCCAAACGATGAAGCCATACAGAATGAATTTCCAACGCATTTTCACCAAGAGATGCTATCCATGCAGGAGTAAGATGCTGCGGCATAATATGCTCAATGCTGTATGTATTATTATCTAAATGAGTATATACATCCTTCGTTTCAACAGTTCCGTAATTTTCAAAACGCTCAAACAGATACGCCTTATACTTGCCGCGCATTTGATATACCGGCTTAACTGATAATTCTGCACTAAATTCTTTATCATCAGGAAAGCGCCCGCTATCTTTTTTAGATAACAAAGTATAAATAAATTTTTGTACATAGTTATCAGTTGTACCATCATACCGTATAATTTCTTTATTGAGATTCAAAAAAATTTTATTTAAAGCATTAGTCGGCACATCACAAATATTTCTGCGGAAAAGATAGTTTTCTGTAACAAGAAATATTTGCAAAACATCATCCGTATTTAATTTGTTATCCTGATTCAGCCTTAATACTTCCATCAAAAATGGACGTGTAACAACTATTTCCAGACGCATCAGCCTATATAAACAATCATCTAATTTTCGATTCTGCAAGTCACTCTTGCATATAGACAGTTTTTCAAATAAACGCGCATACCGTAGCAAATCTTCTAACAAATCTTCTACCGGCAAATTTGTACTCACTGCATATTCTTTGAAATCCTTATAAACATTACTAATAGTTGGTGTAATTTGCCGTTTAATGCTGAGATAATCCCTTATAAAACTGCTGACGTCATTTCCAGTACACCGTTCTATTTTAGCCCAGTATACATCATAAAGCTTAATTTGATTTTCCGGCAACTGCCCCATCAAAATATAGTTTCTGATTTTATCACCCTCAGTAAGAGCAAGTCCTGTAGAATTAAGGCTTTCAAATATGAGCTGGGCATTATCGCTGTTATCTAAGGTAATACTAATAATTTCTAATTTACTTATTGCCATAAATAAATCATCTACTGATATTTCATGCCTTAAAAGCTGCTCGCAAAAGAAGCGGTAATTTATAGTTAAATTTGAAGTAGGAATGTAATCTTCACCGTCAAACAGCCTTGCCAATGCCTCACGGTCACTTTTTACAGGCCGTAATTTTATTTGATCATCAGCATTAGCCCAGGGAGAAATCAAAAAACGCTGATTAATTTGTTCATTGAGATTTTCTTTGGCAGATGTTATTCTTTTTTTTATAAGCAGATTGCGTATCGCCAAAAGCAAAAGAGTAACTGTCGTAAGCCTCTGTTGACCATCAATAATATAATACTCTATTTTACTTCCGTTTGCGGCTACAGATGAAACAATGCTGCCAAAGAAATGACTTTCCCGCTTATCGCGAATTATCTTTTTTAAATCATCATACAACTGCTGGCAGTTTTCCTGTTTCCAATTATATTTTCTTTGGTAAACAGGAATAATATAACGTTTATCAGCACCTTCCATGAAATTAAGCATTTTTGTTTCTGAACCCTTCATCAGTTAAATCCTCCGTTTTTTGCCACAAAGTGATTTTTTAGTATTTTAATTTATTGTATTTTAATATATGTTTGTACATAATATATTATAATTTGAATAATCAGTGAATTCAAGTTGCCAAAAATAGACTGAATGACACCAGAATACCCCCAAACGCTAAAAGCAGGCTTAATTCCTGCTTTTTTTGTGCATATTTTAAAGTACCTGCCAGAACCAAAAATCTCCGCTTAACGCTTTGTTAAACGGAGATTTTTTATTAAAAGCCGCAGCTTACGGCAGGTTTTTACAGCTTCGGAGCATTAATCCCTGCTGCTGTTTTTCTTTTGTATTTCGTAACGCAGGTAATTAAGGCGGTCAAGCTGCTTTTCACGGAAATGTATTTCGTCAAGCATGGCGTTGCGTCTGGCGTTTAATATGGCCAGCCGCCCCGGTTCAGTGGCTTCTCCCTGCATATCATTCCCCTCCTTAAATTATTTTGCTGCAATAAAAAATGCAGGTGCAAATTTCTTACACCTACATTGTAATATGGCCGCTTTAAATAAGCTAATACCTATATTTAATTGCCGGAAATGCCCAAAACGTATGAATGCGCCGAGCTGATAAACTCCTCCACTGCCGGTGCCTGCCGCTGGCTCTTTTTCCACGCCAGCACGCAGCCTGTTGCAAGCGGCGGCGCAAGCGGCACAAAACGCAAATCGTCATAAAAATCTGTGCCCATATTAAGGCACAGCGCCGCACCAAAGCCGCTGTGCACCATTACGGCCGCATTCATCAGCATTGTGTAATTAACGGCAAAATCCATTCTGCCATTTAAACTGCCCAACCAGCTGGCAAGTTCGTTTTTAACCAGGTCGCGCTTGGGCATTAACAGCGGAATACCCAGTAAATCCTGCGGTATCACTGCCTGTTTTTCTGCCAGCGGCGAATCTTTTCTTATTAAAACGCCCCATTCTTCCTTATGCGGCAGGCGCACAAAGCCGTATTTGGAAATATCCACGGGTTCTGTTAAAAAGGCTATATCCAAAAGCCCGTTTTCAATGCGTTCTTTAATATCATCGGCAATGCCGGAATAAAGCGTATAATGCACCAGCGGATATTTCTGGCGGAAATAATTCATCAAACCCGCCAATAAGGAAATACTGCTTGCTTCGGCGCAGCCTATTGCGATTTCGCCCATTAAATTTTCGCTGCTGCGCGATACTTCGCGGGTTGTACGCTCGGCAAGCTCGGTAATTTCCTGCGCGCGGCGCTTTAAAAGCAGGCCTTCGTCGGTAAGCGTTATGCGGTGCTTGCTGCGGCAAAACAGTTTTACGCCCAGCTCGTCCTCCAGCTGCATTAACTGGCGGCTCAGCGTAGGCTGCGTTACATGCAGCAGATTAGCCGCTCTGGTAATGTTTTCTTCGCGGGCTACCGTTAAAAAATATTTTAAAATACGCAGTTCCACTTGCATTCCCCCTCACATACGCATTTATATTTTTATTGTACTTAAAATAAAGGCGTTAAGCAAGGTGAAGCGTGGTTAAAGGGTAAAAAATCCCCGCAGTTATATTCTGCGGAGATTTATAAGTTTTGCTTTTAGTTAAATTTCCGTACCCAGCTTTTCCGCTTCGGCAAGCTGCGCCGGTTTATTTAAAATATCGCCCGCCGCAAAATTGCCGCCTGCGTAAACAATGCCGCGGTTTTTCCAGCCCAGATGCCCTGCCAAACCTTCGTAAAAGGCTTTTACCGGAGCAAAATTGTCAGCCGTATCACCCTCCTCCGCCATTAAAAGTGCGCACTCCTTAATGGGGTTGGCATAGCCGGGCATACATTCTGCCACCGCAAACAGGCGGTCAAACGCGCATTTAAGCTGGCCGCTTACGCCCCAGTAGTACATTGGCGATGCCAGCACAACCACATCCGCCTCGCGGTAAGCCGGGTAAATTAAAGACATATCGTCCTTCTGCACGCAGGGGCTTGCTTCATCTTTGCCGCCCATGCAGCAGCCAAGGCAGCCGTGAATATTCATTTTCTGCAAATCAAAAACCTGTACGGTGTTTCCCGCACTTTCCGCACCTTTAACAAAAGCCTTTACCAGTTCTTTTGTGTTACCGTTTGCGCGCGGGCTGCCGTTTAAAACAATTATTTTTTTAGCCATTTGCTCCACCTCCGTCTTTCTGCTATAATTATAGCAGCATATAAACCAAAGATGAAGTACGCACATTTTTGTCAGATACTAACCAAAAGGAGAGTATAGAGTATAATGATTAAGAATTATATCGAAAAGGCAAATTTCGAAGATACCGGCTTCAGTTACACGCTGTCGCTGATTAACGGCAAATACAAAATGGTTATTCTGTACTGCCTGATGGAGTTTGGCGTAGTGCGTTACAGTGAACTTAAACGCTATATCCGCAGCATATCGCACAAAACACTCAGCCTGTCGCTGAAAGAGCTGGAAAAAGACAGGCTCATCATCCGCACCGAATATCCGCAAATTCCGCCCAAAGTGGAATACAGCCTGTCGGAGCGCGGCAAATCGCTGATGACGATACTCGACCAGCTTTGCACATGGGGCGAGGAAAATAAACCTGCTAAAAAATAAAGCCGCCCGGTGCTTGCGGGCAGCCCTTTACTCAATTTTTAATTATGCAAAGATAACCGGCGCACCGGCACCAGCTTATCCTTCTATACAAAACCCAAAACTTACATCAGCTTCAGCGTCTGCCAATGCAGGCGCTTTTTATATTTTTACATATTCCTGCCAGAAGGGGTATGTACTGAGCGCAATTACCGCCAGCAGCACAACGTAATCGGCAAGGCCGAGTTTTTGCTGCGGCATGTTTTTATAGGTGTTGGCACCAAAGCCTTTCAGTTCCATGCTCAGCGCCAGAGTTTCGCTTTTGGCTACGGCGCGCATTACCAGAGGGCGTATAACAACAACGTAGGACATCAGCCTTTTAATCGCGTTGCCGCGGTTGGAATAGCCACGGCAGCTTTGCGCGTCCAAGGTAATGGTGCTGTCTGCCAAAAAGTTAGGTACAAAGCGCAGTGCCGTTGTCAACATAAAAGCGTATTCGCACGGCAGGTGGAATTTTGTTACCAGTGCCTGTGCAATGTCCTGTATGCGTGTTGCTGCCAGCATGCACAAAAAAGCCATGGTCATAACCAGCATGCGCAGGCCGCCGACCAGCGCAATTTCAAGCGGCGAACCGAACAGAAGCTGCAAAAGCACCATCAGCCCGGTAAATACCGCCAGGCCGCCTATTGCCGCCATCGTCATGCGGTCGTGCTTAATGGAAAGGAGCAGCGCCAGTTCCAGCACTAAAATGGTGGCAACAGCCATTACCGGCAAAATAAATACCCATGCCGTTACGGCTACCGTTACTATAATCTGCGTAAATGCCGATATTTTCATGCCTGCCGCTCTCCTTTCATGCTAATGCTGCTGCAAAAATCCTCCGGGCTTGTTGCCGTAGTGCCAAGTGCGTTGCCAACAGCCGTCGCCGTAGGGCAGCGCAGCCCCCAGCGCTCTACGTTAATGCTGCCGTCAAACAGCTTTGCGGGCGTACCGTCAAACACCAAATGCCCGTTATGCAGCACAATGGTACGCTGTGCATAGCGGCGCACGGTGTCCATATCGTGCGAAATAAGCACTACCGTAATGCCGTTTTCTTCATTAAGCGCCTTTAAATAACTCATCATGCGCTCTTTTTCCACAGCGTCCTGACCGTTGGTTATCTCGTCCAGAATAAGCGTGCGCGGGTTTAAGGCCAGTGCCGCCGCCACACCCAAACGGCGCTTTTGCCCAAAGCTTAAAAGGCGCGGGTATGCGTCTGCCAAATCCGTAAGGCCCGTTGCGGCAAGCGCGGTTTCCACCTGGCGTTTAACCTTGTCCTCGCTCAATTTTTTGGCACGCGGTCCGTATGCCACTTCGTCAAAAACCGTGTCCTCCAAAATCTGCAAATCCGGGTTCTGGAACACATAGCCTATTTTATCTGCCAAATCGGCGGGTTCCATGGCGGCAATGTCCGTGCCGTCCACCAGCACCTGCCCGCTGCGCGGATGAATAAGCGCCATGAACAGGCGGCTCAGCGTTGTTTTGCCGCTGCCGTTGTGCCCCAAAAGCGCCACGAATTCGCCGCTTTCAATTTTAATGTCGATATCGTTCAGCACCGGCTGCCCGCGCAGATACGCAAAATTAACCTCTTTTGCCTCCAGCATTACGCCTCACCCCCTGTAAAACCTTTTGCCTTCAGTTCCGCAACAGCTTCTTCTTCCGTGCGCCAATTACCCAGGCTTACGCCGAATTTTTCTTCAAGCCCCAGCTTAATGCGCCACAGTGCCGGCACAAAATGCCGCAGGGTTTCATCCTTATACATAACGCGGGCGGCGTTTTCAAACTTATCGGCCGCCACAAGGCGTCCTTTTTTTAGTACAACTAAATCTGTCATATACGGCAGCAGATAGTCAATGCGGTGTTCTACCACCACAATGGTTGTACCGTATTCCTTATGTATTTTGTAAAGCAGCTTGTACAGCGAATTGGCTCCGTCCGGGTCCATAGCCGATACAGGCTCGTCCAAAACGATAATTTCCGGATGCACCGCCAAAACCGAAGCCAAAAGCAGCCTCTGGCGCTGCCCGCCGCTGAGTTCGTCCAGCTGATAACTTTCGCGCCCCGGCAGGCCTACATCCTCCAGCGCCCTGCGCGTACGTTCTTCAACTTCTTCCGGCTTAAAGCCGTGGTTTAACAGGCTGAAAGCAACCTCCTCGCCCGCAGTAAGGGAAACAAGCTGGCTTTCGTAATCCTCCAGCATCAGCCCCAGGCGCATGGCAATATCCGATACCTTTTTGCCTTTGGTGCTTTCGCCCAGCACCATTACTTCGCCGCTGTACGCGCCGCCCATATAAAACGGCACAATGCCTGCCATAGCCTTGCACAGCGTTGTTTTGCCGCTGCCGCTCGGCCCTGCGATAACGGTAAAAGAGCCTTTTTCTATTTTAAAATCAATATCGTGCAGCACAAGGTTATTCTTTTTGTAAGCAAAATAAAAATGCTTTAATTCCGCAACCGTTTCCATCAATTATCTTCCTCCTGCACAAAAAACAGCCTGCGTACCGGCCCGTACAGCAAAAAGGTAATGCTGCCGTTAAGCACGCCTATTACCGCCACCACCGGCAGCATGGCATACAGCCATACGCTGAAGGGCAGCCCCAAAACTATTTTTAAAATAAAGGTAAACACGCCGCCGCTCACCATTGTTGCCACAAGGCCAGCAATAAACGGGCGCAGGCGCCATTTTTCAAGTTTAACGGCAAGCATGGCCTTAACCAGCAGGCAGCACACCACCGCGCCGCAAACCTCGCTGGCAAGGTTACCCAGAGGAAAGGCCGATTTGGAGGACGGCACAAGCGTCATGCCGGAAATAAAACCAATGCCCAGTGCCTGCGGCAGCGAAGGGTTGGTAAGGTTAATTACAATGGAATACATGGCAATGGTCCAGTTCGGCGTAACGCCGCCAACATTGGGGCTTACGGTATGAAGAATAATGCCTATTGCCAGAAGCATGGCCGTTATCGCCACCCAGCGGTAACCGTCCTGCGTTGGTTTAACCTCCGTTAATGTTACTATCTTTTTTTCTTTTTCTGCTGATTCCATGCCGCTCACTCCTTAACAGGTAAATAAAAAAGCCTTCCATCCCTGTAGGGACGAAAGGCTGTAAACTTTCGCGGTGCCACCCTGCTTGACTTAAATAAGTCCGCTTAAAAGATACGGGCCGATGCCGATATCCGCTTTTATGGTAACGGGCAAAGCATTCCCGGCGCTGCTACCCCTTGCGGCTCGCAGTGCGCCTCCAAGGCCCATTCCCTTTAATGCCCGCCGCCGGACTTTCACCGCCACCGGCTCGCTTTAGGCTGCCTTTTAAAGGTACTTTTCCTTATCATCAGCTGCAAATTTGTAATTACTAAAAGTTTAACATTGTAAAGAGCGGTTGTCAATACAATCCCAAAGGCTTTTCGCCAAGGTTAATCATAATATTTTTGGTCTGGCTGTAATGCTCCAGCATTACTTTATGCGTTTCGCGGCCAATGCCCGATTCTTTATAACCGCCAAACGGTGCGCCTGCCGGAATAGCGTTGTAGGTGTTAACCCACATTCTGCCCGTCTGCACGGCTTTTGCCACACGGATGGCGCGGTTAATATCCTGCGTCCATACTGCGCCGCCAAGGCCGTAATTGCTGTCGTTTGCCATTTTAACAACTTCGGCTTCGTCCTTAAACTTAATAACCACAGCCACAGGCCCGAAAATTTCTTCGCGCGCCACGCGCATATCGTTGGTAACATTGGTAATCAGCGTCGGCGCAAAGAAGTTGCCCTTATCAAGCCCGTTTTGCATAAGCTTATGGCCGCCGCAGGCAATAGTTGCGCCTTCTGCTTTGGCAATATCAATGTAGCCGGCAATTTTGGCAACCTGTTTCGCGTCAATCTGCGAGCCCATCTGCGTTGACGGGTCGAGCGGGTTGCCGACTTTTACGGCGTTAAAGCGTTTAACCGCTTCTTCAACAAATTTATCGTAAATTTTTTCGTGTACAAACACGCGCGAGCCTGCGCAGCAAACCTGGCCCTGGTTGAACAAAATGCCCAGAAGCAGGCCTTCCATAGCCAAATCCCAGTTGCAGTCGTCAAAATAAATATTAGCCGATTTGCCGCCAAGCTCCAAAGTAGCCGGAATCAACTTATCGGCGGCAGCCTGTGCCACGCCGCGGCCAACTTCGGTAGAACCGGTGAAGGCAAGTTTGGCAAAACCGGGGTGTTCCAAAACATACTGGCCGGACTTGCTGCCCTTGCCGGTAATTACGTTAAGCACGCCTGCCGGCAGCACGCCTTCAATTAAACGCACAAGCTCCAAAACGCTCAGGCTGGTAGTGCTGGAGGGTTTAAGCACAATGCAGTCGCCCGCGGCCAGTGCCGGAGCCAGCTTCCATGCAGCCATGAGGAACGGGAAGTTCCACGGAATAATCTGCCCCACTACGCCGATAGGCTCATGCAGGACGAGGCTTAAAGTGTTATTGTCGAGCATGGTTGCAGTGCCTTCTTCCGTGCGGATAGCAGCCGCAAAATAGCGGAAATGGTCTGCGCTCATCGGAATATCAATCATGCTGGTTTCGCGGATGGGTTTGCCGTTGTCCAGCGATTCAACTTCGGCAAGATGCTGTGCGTTGGCGTCGATAATATCGGCAATTTTATTTAAAATAACCGCTCTTTCAACAGGAGTGGTGTTCTTCCAGCTTTCCCACGCAGCGTGCGCAGCTTTTACCGCAGCGTCAACGTCTTCGCGCGTTGCTTCAGCGCAAACTGCCAGTTCTTTGCCGGTAGCAGGGCTGTAAGTTTTAAAGGTGGCGCCGTCGGAGGCAGGCTGCCACTTGCCGTTAATGTAAAGTCCGTATTCTTTCTGTAAATTTTTCATTTTTCAATACCTAACCTTCTATCTTATTTTAAGAGATCACTGTTTTTGCGATAAATCTTATGTAATCAATTATAATTATTATTTGTTTTTAAGTCAATATGGAATAATGTTACAATAAATACACTTTAACATTTGTTTTGTGAAATATTTGAGAAAGGTTAGGAAATATAAAAAATTAAAATTTACAAATAAAAAACCAATGCTTAAATAACAAGTTTGTTAGTTTTCTTTAAAAATTTGGCCGGTATAGGGTTATCAAGTTTCCAAATAATATTCATTGGATTACTGCCATCATGTTTAACATAATTAACTGTACCCAAAAAAGTATATGTTTCTGCGTTTCCGTACATATCTTTTTTATTTTCACGTACAAAAAGCAAAACCTTACTGCCTAACTTTTTATGATTAATATATCTTTGCCCCGTAGGCGATTCCGCACTTGTTGTACTTTGACTTTGCCAATGAAATAACCATTCATTAATAGAATAATCATTATACATTGTTGTTGGCGAATATTGCTTACTTGATTTATTTAACGTATTTAAAAGTACATCTAACTTTTTATCAGCTATAAATTTTACACCTTCACGAATAGATAAAGGATTATTAACATCAAGCGCAGCAAAAATTTGGTCTCGCGAATAATTGCAATATACGTTTAAGGGGCAATCAAAATCAAGCATTGGCGCTTTATCAATAAAATCAATTTTATTATAACTGTATTTTAATACTTCTATTAATTCATCATATAAAACTTTACAGCTTTTTATTTTGCGTAAACCATCAAGTTCATCGCTAAAGCCGCAGTCTTGGTAATCTTTTTGCCAAATGGTAAATTGCAACATGCGTAACATTCGCTTTTCAAGCAGCGATAAATTTTCAGGTTTTAAACTTTCCAAATTTGCAAAACTATTTAATATAAACTCAATCCAATGGCGAGAATCTATTAATGCAACACGTGCTAATGCTTTGGTAAACTTGTCCGATTCTAATTCTTCGCTAAAATCTTCACGTTTACCGGCCATAACACATAACCTTGCAAAAGAACAGCCCTTTTTATAAATGGCTTGTAAATTAAGTTCATAATGCTCTACAAAATTTGTTAATGTTAAAGGCTTGCCTGTATCTTCGGTAAAACTTGCAATACGTGCAATTAAGCCATCTTTGCGGTCAAAGCCTGTACGTATATTTTCTAACACATATTCCTGCGCTTTTTTCTCAAGCTGAATATAGCAGCCTTTCGGCGCAGATATAAAACCGTTTTTTATTTCGTTACTAATATTTCTATCGGTATTGCTTAATAAGGCTTTAAATTTGCTTTCAAAATCATATTTTTTGTTTGCTTGCCCAATAAAATCAAGAACCGTTAAACACTCTTTGCCATCTGCCAACCGCAAACCACGCCCAAGTTGCTGCAAAAAGATAGTTAGAGATTCTGTCGGGCGTAAGAATAAAATAGTGTTAACATCAACAATATCTACGCCTTCATTATAAAGGTCAACAACAAAAATAAAGCGTAAATCGCCATTAATTAATTTTAATTTAGCACTATCGCGTTCTTCTTTTGGGCTATCGCCGGTAAGGCAAAGCGAAGGAATATTACATTTATTAAAGTAATCTGCCATAAAGCGAGCATGTTCCTTACTTACACAAAAGCCTAACCCTTTAACTTCGTTAATATCCGTAACATATTTATCAACAGCTTGTACAATTAATGAGGCACGTGTAATTGCTTCTGCATCTTGCCTTGTGTAAATTTTAGAAAGTTCTTCACGATTATACCCGCCACGTTCCCAACGCAAATTACTTAAATCAATATTATCAGTAACGCCAAAATATTGAAACGGGCATAACAGTTTACGTTCAATAGCTTCCGGCAAGCGAATTTCCGCAGTTATTTTATTGTTAAAATAAGGCATAATGCTCTTGCCATCCATACGCTCCGGTGTAGCTGTTAACCCTAATAAAAATTTAGGCGTAAAATGCCCTAAAATATTTTTATAAGTTTCTGCCGGTGCATGATGAACTTCGTCGATAATAATATAATCATAAAAATCTGGTGTAAGGTGCTTTTCTAAACTTTTGGCATTAAAGGTTTGCACTGATACAAAAAGATGCTCAAAACCTTGCGGCGATGTATCGCCAACAAATAAATCACCAAAATTGGCATCACGCAAAACCATCCTAAAAGTTTTTATGCTCTGCTCCAAAATTTCTTTGCGGTGCGCAACAAATAGCAATTTAGGTTTGTTGTTTCTGCTGCACTTGTGCTTATAATCGAGCGCTGAAATAATGGTTTTGCCTGTGCCTGTTGCTGCAACAATTAAATTTTTATAATTATTACGAATGGTTCGTTCTGCTTCTAATTTATCTAAAATCTCTTGCTGATATGGATACGGATTAATATCAACCGCAAAAAAGCTATTATCTTCTGTATGCGTTTTTTCAAGCTGTAACGCTTTGGCTAAACGTAGCTTTTGCGTATCGTCGTACACTTCAAACTCATTAGAACTCCAGTAACTATCAAAAGTTGCAGCAACCTTTTGCAAAACTTCAGGCTGGTCTTGGCGAGTTATTTTTATATTCCACTCTAAGCCACTTGAAATTGCTACATTAGAAAGATTGGATGAACCAATATATGCCGTTGTAAATTCAGTTTTACGATAAAAAATATATACTTTAGCATGTAAACGCGTTCTTTTAGTATCGTAAGAAACTTTAATTTCCGTATTTTTTAGCTTTGCTAATTCGCTGATAGCTTTAATATCTGTTGCGCCCATGTAAGAAGTTGTAATTATGCGCAGCTTACCACCATTATTAGTAAACTCCGTTAGTGCTTCCATCAAAAGGCGCAAACCGCTCCATTTAATAAACGAAACCAACATATCAATACAGTTACACGAAAAAATTTCTTTTTTCAACTCACTGAACATTTGCGGTTCGTGCACAGCACCAGTAAAAAGCGAACTTTGTGCAATGGAAGTAACCGGCCTAATTACTTTAACCTTATCATTAATGGCTTGTATAGTATTAGTTTTATCCGTTACAGAAAGTAGTTGCTTATCTTCGGCAATTTCTAAATCATCGGTAATGCCTTCACTTGTATTTTCCTTAATTGCACCAATTATTTTATTAACCAGTTCAATTTGCTTTGCCAGGCCATCATCGCTTTCGCTGATGTTATTTAAACTCCGCTCTACAACTTTTTTAACATATTTAGATAAAATACCGGCAGCTTCTTCACTATCAATTTGTTCTTTTTCTACATTAAGGTTATCTGTAAGTTCCGCCAATGCTTTATTAAGTTTTTTGTTGATAGGTTTTTCGTACAATCCTGTTTTCATAATAAACCTCATAAATGTATTATTAAACTAATCTTATCACAAGGCATATTTTGTTAGCAATAAATATTAAGCAGAGCCAAGAATAAAAAAGGCGGCCTAATAGACCGCCCATACTACAAATTATTATTTTAATTTAACGGCAGTGCCGCTGACGCTTACCATCAGCATGCCGTTCTCTTTGCCTAATACCTCGTAGTCAACATCGACACCGACAACGGCATTAGCGCCTAATCTTTCGGCACGCTTGCACATTTCATCAATAGCTTTTTCGCGCGCTTCCTGCAATTCATTTTCGTAAGTGCTGCTGCGCCCGCCAAAAATATCCGTAATGCCGGAGAACAAATCCTTAACAAAATTTACTCCGGATACCACTTCACCAAAAACAATGCCCTTATATTCGGCAATCTGCCTGCCTTCAACAGTTTGTGTAGTTGTAACAATCATGGGTGTGACCTCCTTTGCAGGTGATGTTTAATAAATTCTACATCAGAAAATAAAATCCTGTTAAACAATCGTCACTATTACTTATTATACCTTTCAATCAATTCATCTACCAATATTTTCGATTCTTTTTCTGTAAGGTAAGGTCTTTTAGTTGTAGATGCCCAATAAAAGTTTTTACCTAACAGCTCACAAATTTCGCTTGGCGAAATATACTTTATCTCATCTTCATTAGTAATTACCGGTGTCAGTAATTCTACTGTATGATATAATTCAATTTCTTTATTTGATAAAATTTCTTTAGGTTGGGAACTTTTTATTATACCAGCACCAATAGTGCCCCATCCTTTGTGATAATAAAAAACGTAATCGCCTTTATTAAAGCTTTTTACAAATTTGCTAGCACTATTATAAGCACTTATCTTTCTATCACAAAACATTTTCCATACAGCATTTTTAATATGAGTACTACATGTATCAAACATAATTCCTTTTTTATCAAGTACATTCAAATGATAATCATATGGCTTGGCAAAAAACTCAAAATATATTTCATCATTAATTTTATAAAACCTATATGGCAAAAAATCTATATCCAACTTTTTATTTTTCCAATATTCAACTGCGTTAATCAAAGAAATATCTAAAGAATTACCAACTATTACCATTTTTTGTTTTTTATTAAATTCGCTTTCATCAAGTGCTTTATCTAAACCAAAAGCTTCTTTATGAGCATTCTTTAATTCCAAACCGGTTAAATTATATTTTTTATAAATTTTATTTAATTCAAAATAAGATTTTTGCCCATAATTTTGAGTATAACGCATAACCTGAATTGTTGTATCGCCTTTCACTTCTCCTCTTTTTAATTCAAAAACAACTAAATTACCATTTTTATCAACTGCTAATAAATCTGGTTCTTCTTGTCTTTGCCGCTCTTGAAAAATTGGCATTAACTGTGCATCTTCCATATATAAGTCATTTAAATTTTCTGCTAACAAATTCTCTAAATCTTTTTCTTTGCCTTCAAAATCAGAATAGCTATAATATCCTAATTTTTCTAAAGTATTATTTTCATATTTATAAAGCATCTTTATCCTTCTTTCATATATACTAAAAGCTTACAAGTCTTAATTATGACTTGTAAGCTTTTATTCTCATTCAAACTCGCCGAGTTAAATCCATTTCTAAACTTTTTTGTATAGAGGATTTGATTCAGTGTTATTTGTTTTGATACAAATTATCCTTATCCTATGGTCTATCCGAAATTCTGCTATCAAAAATATATCATCCTTGTGCTATCAGTGGTTATTCTTGATAGGGCTGTGCGAGTGTCTTGGATGCATTATAAAATTTTTTGAATTCCTTTTCCAGATAGCATCTAGCTTTTTACTTGCAAATACACCAACACCCAAATACCTTTTCTCTGCATAGTCTAAACCAGTACTTGCTACTTTGCCTGCTTTCGTAATGCTTCTATTGCACCAGAAATATCTACGCTGGTTGTATCTTTTGACCACTCGTCCCAGAAATCGATAGTTCCACTGCGAGGTTTCAAAGTAGGAGGCGTGATGCGAATTCTGCTCGGCAACAAACTCGCATCACCAACAACAAGTGCCTCTCCAATATCTAATATAGGAAGCATCTCTGCATAGTCCCCCAAACTGTCTGGCAAAAGGCGTTTTACAACAGACTGATCGTCAACGTTAGTGAGACGCATCGCAATAAAATTATTACTTTGGCTTAAGACAGTGCGATTGACTTCGGAAGGACGTTGTGAAATAACAACCAATCCAATGCCATATTTTCTGCCTTCTTTTGAAATTCGTTCAAAAGTGAGCAAACTGGCATCATCAATGCTTTTTTCCGTATTGGCGTGGATGTACAAATGTGCCTCATCACAGAAAATAGCAATGGGATGTCGATGTTCAACTGTTGTCCACTGCTGAACAGAAAAAATTATACGAGCTATAAGAGAGACTATCAACGGAAGAATATATGATGGCACTTCAGAAAAATCAATGATCTTTACGCCTTTTTTGCCAGTCACAGAAGGTAACATTAGTTTGCTACAAAGTACACTCATGTAATCATAACTAAGCAAATTACCATCCGATGCAAACATAAAATTCAATCGTTTATCTTTTTGCTTAGTTTCCAATCGTTGAATAAAACGAGTAAGTTTTCCAAAGTATGGACCTTGTTTTTCGGTATTTGCTTTAGCTCCTGGTACCATTTCCTCATCTTTTGATTTCAGGAAAAAAAGCAGTGCATCAAGATTATAAGGAATAGGGCTATCCAGAGTAATATTTGCTTCCATCTCGGCTTTGTCTGCATCTATCAGGAATTTCTTTTTTCCCTCAATAACGGCACTGCTGAACATCATGGCTTGGTTAGGAGCATTGTTGTCACTCCGATCAAGCATGAGCGATAGCATTTCCTCGTAAGTGAGCAACCAATAAGGAAGGAAAAGCGTTCCCTCTCCAATTGTATCATTGGGCCCTGCGACTTTAAGATGTGAAAAACTATCACCTTGCAAAGTGGAGTATTCGCCGTGGATATCAAACAGTATCGCATCTGCTGACTTGAGAGAAGCGACCTGCTCAAGTATTTTGGCTACACACCATGATTTTCCTGAACCTGTACTGCCAACAATTACTGCATGACGCTGAAATAGCTTGTTTCCATTGAGCCAGGCCGTTGCATCTTCGTCAATAGAGTAATTACCAATTTGCAAGCTAACTGCATCTTCACCTTCTGGAATGGAAGATATTGCTTGCATGAACCGCTTTAGTCTATCTCCATGTATAAGATGACATTCCGCATTTATTGTTGGTATTGTAGCCAGAGAACGTCGAAATACGTTATCTTTTCCTGCATCTCTATCAAAGTGCGTTCCTATTAGAATCACTTTAATAATGTTAAAGCCAAACTCAGGTGATACATCTGCAACCGGATCACTATATGCTGATTTTCGTATTATTTTTGACACCAAGCCTATTAAGTGTTGCCCAACCTTTGAACTTTGAATGGAGATTAGATGGTTTACTTGTAATCCACGCAGCTTGTCATCGTTTTCAACTTTTACTATCACAGTAGATGTATCTACGCTTTCAACAGTACCAAGTAGCTCTTCGGGCATATATTCAAATATACTCACGCTATCCCTCCTCACCAGATATTCATAAAGTTGTCCAAGAGCCAATATTGCCCCTCATATGTTTCCACCCATCCATTACCATATACTTTTGTATGGGTGGAATCTGAACACTCAAAGATAAGGTACTTGTTTATTCCTGCCTCAACAATATGCTTTTTGCAAGCTGGAGTCATGGTTCTGGCAAGGATAACAATAGGTTTTCCGTTATAAATCTGTGCTAAAAGCTTTGGCTGTATATGTTCATCGTTAAATCCATAACCTACACATAAGTATGCACCTGCTTGCACAAACGCCTTGTCTGCCTCCGCAATAATGGTTCGATACGGCTCATCATGGGTGCTACTGTATTTTTCTTTACCAGGAGGAACGATCAACGGTTGAAAATCTTTAGGGATTGTTTGAGTGAGTGGGAATGCCACAATTGTTCCATCGGGAGCGACAAACCAGTCCAGTGAACCGTGCACTTTCCAAATATCAACAATTCTTTCGCGAGCTCGTGTCCGCTTTGTTTTTAATGGGATTGAAGGAAGCTCTAATTTTTTAATCAACGAGCCCTCAAATCCAGTAACTGTAGTTGCACCAACTCCATCGGCAGCATATTCCGTCAATCTATCATAATTGGTAGTTACAATAGCTGCTTTATTGGGGGTAGGAGCAAGTACCTTTCTGATTAGCTCAACCAATGCTTTGGGCGGGTCTATGGGGTGTTGATTAAAATAGAGAAGATCCTTTTCGTTGACAGTTTCCCAAACAACTCTACGAATTTCCTGTAGTGTTTCTGGAAGGAGATTCACGGCATCTATTGCTCCCTCCAGCCCTAAATTATCTACTGCCGCACAAAAGGCACTACAATTAGGATCGGAGATTACAATATTGGATTTCCTTATTTCTTCTGCGAGCCCACTCATCGAAGGAAGCTCATATGGCATGGATGCACCTGATCCTAAAACTATCAACGGACTATTTTCCAAATATCCTTGGAGCAAACTCATACATCCACTCCATTCCATAGATTTTCCTCCCTTCGTTTTAATTTAATCAGAATTCGTAGTTTATCCTCGTCCTAATCTCCGCTTCTGCATCTTTTTCCAAATCCGTCTGAAACACTTACAAATATCAGGTTCAATCTTTAGCAGATTAACCAGAACCTCTTGGTCGACAAGATCAAGTGCTTTTTCAATATTCTCATCCTTTCGAACGATTCTATCAACTTTTTCAAGGATACTATTTCGTAGGCTGGTATCAATATGTTCTATTTTAGGCAAAAGAATGTTACCCATCTCACCAGGAAGAATTTCAAGGACACCTCCGCCATAACTTCTACCACATATTTCTGTAAAGGCAAAAGAGATGCTATTATAATATGCCAGAAGGATATCCTCTGGATCAACACCAGCATTGAACTTCATCCGGTGCATTGTATCGGTCGAAACTGCACCGCAGCGATTAAGAACAAACTTAGGGTATAGGTTATTCCGTCTCAAGAAAAATGCATCTGGAACCCATACAGAAGGAACAATATACCACCTATCTCTAATAGAGCATTTGTAGCCTGTATGTTCGTTACTCCTTTCGCCGAGCGAAATATACTCTTTATGTGCGACAGGGTATTCTTCATATGGAATTTCTGGAAAAGTAATTAGTCTTGCGCGCTTTCCTGTAGCCAGGTTGTTTTCCCAGTTCTCTCTGGTAAAGTATATTCCATGTGCATGAGAACTTCTTCCAATCAGAGGAAGGGTCACTTCATCCAGATGATATTGTTCAGAGGTTTCTTCTGTAATCGAGAAATAGCTATTGTTCCCCGTAGTAATACCAACATTAATAGTGCCATATTCAGAGAACTTAGCAAATCGCTTATCCTCACGGAGTTTCTGAATAAGAGTCATCTCCGCTGTGGTTACAAAGTATTTCGTCCACTTTTCTTTGACATGTTGTAACTTCTGAAAACCATTCTGCCCCAAATTCAATCTTGAAAAACCACTAAGGTCATCCATTTCTATAATGCGGATACCTTTTTCTTCTTCACCTTTCTCGCCAATAAATACAACGACTTCCTGCTCAATGTCAGGGAATACGAGTCGTTCGAAGGTAATCAGAGTGATTTTAGCAAGGTTGTTAGCCAAGTATAAGCGCAAATCCTCTGCATACGCAACTTGAAGTATTTCAGCGGGAATAACAAATGCTATCTTACCTTTTTCGGATAATAGCTGTACGCATGCTACAATAAATGCAACCCATGCATTTATCAATTTATTCGCTTTCATCCCATGCGAAGTCAAAATTTGAGATTGCATTTCTCGCTGACTTTCTTTTAGATATTGATAGCGAATATAAGGGGGATTGCCCAAAATCAAATCGTACTGCTCCTTGCCGAGAACACGATTATAGAAGTTGAAAAAGTCTTCGGTGCATACTTCGATTTGTTCAAATTCAGAATACCTATCACGAACTTTCTCGGCTTCGTCAGGTTCGATTTCAACAGCTGTTAGTTTATCCACCTTATTCAGAAGATTAAGATTCTGTAGCGCATCAAGAAATACTCCATCACCGCAACTTGGTTCCAAGACAGTAGAGCTATTTTGAGACGCAAAAAGCTCCACTATAGCATTCGCAAGCTGCAATGGCGTATAATATGCTCCTCTTAGTTTCTGCTCTGAACTATCCTTTTTGAGTCTCATCGTTAATACCTCGCTTAATAATCGAGTCTATATACCCGATCAATCAATCCCTGAATCTCAGAGATAAGTGTTTCTTTCTGCCTCTGCAACAGATTTGCAATGCGCTTTGCAGGACGTCCAGACAGTTTATCATTGATTTCGTAAATCTCTCGACTTGCTGCTACCACTCTGTCGTGAATGGCTTTTTGTTCTTCCACGGCAAAATCCAACTCAACAAAGGGTAGTGTAGAGAGAACGAATGTACCACGAGCAGTAAATCCGCCTTCAAAATCGCTGCCTACGATCTCCAAGATTCGCTCTGTAATGGGGTTTGACAGCCATGCTTGGATGTATTCAAGTGCGTATGGACTACCATCTTTTTTGCTAACTGCACAATATCCAGCAGTACCACCTGACGCAATCAGCATATCATTCGTATCCATTGCATACATGGGTTCTTTGCTCAAAACGCCAACTATCAATTTGGGCGTGTTAATAAAGGCGGTCAAGGCTTGTGTTCTGCCATACTGGTACCATGTATCTGAGGTGGCGTTTGGAACGTCACGAGTTCCATCACGAGAAACACACTTAGGAACCAGACGATCATAATGAACTAAGAGATAAGCGTATGTTCCCGGATAACTACTTTGCATCTCATCTATGCGGATAAGATGTCCGTTGTTGTCGTAGGGAAAAATAATCTGCTTGTCAGTAGCAAGAATACTATACGAATTCAGGCCCTTCTCAGCTTTTTTGGTTGGCTTAAAATAAGGACGAAGCAAGGCCTTCTCAATAGTATAACTATTGCCATCCCTGCTGATTTCAACAGTATCGGCATATTCGGCCACAATTTCATCTGAGGAAAACCAATATATAGGAGTTGGCCTTTCTGCACTTGTCTGAATGCCGTTAAATATCTCTGTGTGTTTTGTAATGGGGACAGATATTTCATCCAACCTCTGGAGCATTGTCAAAAACTCAAAGTCAGTTGTCAATCTCCATGGTAGCTTGTTCAATACGGAAGAATTAAGCTCGATGGAACTCACTTCTTCTCCTGCCCACAGTTTGTTAGCAGAATCAACGCTACTGTAAACAAAACTCGTCTGCTTCGCCTTGGAAAGTAAAATGATCGAGCTATAAATGGTTTTATCCTCAAACAGCTGCGCATCTCCAAAGTCATCCAGACTGACGAGCATCCGTTCTTTTGCAATCAGGTTGCGCAACTTCTCGCCAGCGCCAATTTTGAAAAATTTATTAGGTACAATATAGCATACCAAGCCATTTTCGTTGATCTTCTTGATAGCCTGCTCTATAAAAATAAAGTATTTGTCGAATTGCTTGTGCGATGTCTTGTATTTCTTTTTATAGATCTCTACTTCAGCACTCGGCAATAGGGCGTGCATCCCCTCGGTATTCACATATGGAGGATTGCCGATAATTACATCAAATCTACGTCCATTGTTAATTGTGCTCCAGTCAAAGGGAGCAATCTCTATCATCTGACGGTTGGCACCGTTAATGCCATTCAAGTCAGTTTGGCTGATAAGGGAGTTTCCAAATTGAATGTTACCGCCCAAATCAGGAAGAATCGGAACAACTTCTGCCACAGAAGGTGCCGTTTCATCTTCAATTAGCTTAATTAATAAAGAAAACTTGGCTACTTCGACTGCATGGATGTCAATATCTATGCCGTAAATACAGGAACAAAGGATATCTTTTTTCTCTTTCAGGGGCAGTTTGTACAAATCGATACCCGCCTCAATTAAATGATCTGTTTGTCCGTTATTGATATACCATTGCACGCAGTAATCTTGCAAATAGGCAAATGCTTCTTCTAAGAAAATGCCCGAACCACAGGCAATATCAGCAACACTGATATTCAAAATCTCGGAGGGCGTTTTTCCTTCACACACTTTAGAAAGTGATTTATCGACCATATACTTAACGATTTCCGTCGGTGTCGTAACAACAGATCTATTCTGGCAATCTTTCTTTTTACCAAGACCAATGGTATTGTCTTCAAGCAGTACTAACTGTTCGGTTAAGAATATCTCATAAATCTTTCCAAGCAAATTAGGCTCGATAATATTAAACAAATATGGACTTTGAGGGTAATACAGATCCTCAATCATGCCTTTTATAACTTCACAGGAAAGATCGAAAATAATATCTTCGCCGGAAAACATTCCAGAATTGTAACGCCGGTCAGCAGAACGGAACAATTCCTCCAGTTTTGCTTGCAACTGATTGTCATCTGTAATAGTATCTTTTAACTTGTGATACAACGGCAGATTCCTATCTTCGCAAATTCTCAGGAATACGATTTGGTTAATAAACTCCTGAACAACATCGTTTAACACTTCCAACGACGCATAACGGCCACCCTGAGCATACAGTTCATTGCTAAGCGCCACACGCCATTCGTTGATTTGGGAAAGAAACAGTGTATCAACCTGCTGGGTTTGTCCTCCGGTTGCAGGAAAGTTTGCATCCAAATAAGCATCAAAATCACCAGAGTAAACGGTGTCTCTCGCAATCAACCCTACAATCTCATCAATCTTTTCTACATACTCAGTATAATGGTACAGCCGGTATCTTGCTACAGCACATCCATCATCTTCGTGAGCAATATGGCAAGTATCGTAGATTGCCAGATATTCAAAATTTGTGAGAACAGCCAGTCGATGCTTTGCGTTCCAGCCGTACTTTCTCGTCTGAATAGCTGGATCTGCATCTCTGGTAATATCTACCGCAGGCTTCTTTGCTTCTACAAAAAATTTAGGCACACCTCTGAGCGTAATGGTATAGTCAGGGCGGTCAGTTCGAGTGGAGTAATTCTCCGCAATAACTTCTCGATATTGGGGTGCCAATCCTTTTTCGTTTGCAACATCCCAACCCAAGAGCTTTAACAGAGGATCAATATATTCAATTCTACAAGAATGCTCATTATATGAATTCTTTGCATCTTTATAAAAGTCGATGTTAGTACGAAATCGATCCACAAGATTTTGCAACTCAGTCAGATTAGTCGTCGCCATATGTTGCCTTCCTTTTGTCATTTGTCGGTTTTTTCGCATTTTCAGGAATAATCCAAATGCGGCTCATACGTGTAGCGCCTTCAACACGATTTGACTTGCACAAAATCTGTACTTGCCGTGGCGTGATGCCCCATTTATCAGCGGCTTCTTGGACTGTAATATACCCATACATAGCAAACACCTCGCAAATCGCACATACAAAAAGTCATTATAATTATATTCGTTTAAGCGAAATAAAGCAATCCCGAATCTGCAATTTACAGAAGAAAAAGCGGCGCCCGCAGGGAACCATTCTCCCAACGGGCGGCGTGCCATTACTTCTTGCCTTGTTGCAAGTTCTGGATATTCTTCTTTGCCAGCTCACTGGCCGCTTTCCGGCGCTCTGCGCTGTATGGGGCGTCCAGCTTGAAACCGAACCGCCCTTCCCTCATCTCAAATGTAAGACAACCGTTCTCATCATCATCCACCAGCCGGCACTCGTCCGGGTACTTTCCCGAATACTCGCTCAAACGCTTTTTAAGGGAAGTACTGTAGGTACACACATCAATAAGTTTTTAATCTGCGCCTGCAAGCCACCTGTTACCTGCCATAAAATCAGCAAGTATGAATTTGACGAGTGCTATCAAGCGGGGAATTTGAAAATCAAAACCCAGTGTTTATGCGGCTTTGCGGGGCATCATATCCACTTTTTGCTCACTCAAACTCTATCGTTGCGGGCGGTTTGGTTGTGTAGTCAAACAGCACGCGGTTGATATGTTTTACTTCGTTTACTATTCTGTTGGCTGCGGTGGTAATTGTTGCAGGGGGCAGCATGGTAACTTCCGCCGTCATAAAGTCGGTGGTGGTTACGGCACGCAGGGCAATGGCGTAATCGTAAGTGCGTTCGTCGCCCATAACGCCTACACTGCGCATGTTGGTCAGCGCCGCAAAATACTGGCTGGGGCGCTCTGCCAGCGGCAGTTTGTCCACTTCTTCGCGGTAAATGTAATCGGCATCCTGCACAATGGCAACTTTTTCTGCCGTTACTTCGCCGATAATACGGATGGCAAGCCCCGGTCCCGGGAACGGCTGGCGGGTTACCAGATATTCCGGAAGTCCAAGTTCTCTGCCGGACTGGCGTACTTCGTCCTTAAACAAATCGCGCAGAGGCTCAACAATTTCTTTAAAATCTACAAAGTCGGGCAGGCCGCCTACATTGTGGTGGCTCTTAATGGTTGCCGATTCGCCGCCGAGGCCGCTTTCAACAACGTCCGGGTAAATGGTGCCCTGTGCCAGATAATCGACTGCGCCGATTTTTTTGGCTTCTTCTTCAAACACGCGGATAAATTCTTCGCCGATAATTTTGCGTTTGGTTTCCGGCGCGGTTACGCCTGCCAGTTTGCTGTAAAAACGCTCGCGTGCGTCTACGCATACAAAGTTAATGTCAAACAGGCCGCCTTCGCCGAATACGGAGCATACTTCTTCACGCTCGTTTTTGCGCAGCAGGCCGTGGTCTACAAATACGCAGGTAAGCTGTTTGCCGATGGCTTTGGCCAGCATTGCCGCACAGACGCTGCTGTCTACGCCGCCGCTTAATGCGCACAGCACTTTGCCGCTGCCGATGCGTTCTTTCAGCTCTTTAACGGTTTCTTCAACAAAGCTGTCCATTTTCCAGGTTCCGGCACAGCCGCATACATTATATACAAAGTTGCTCAGCATTTTGGTGCCGTTGTCGGTGTGCAGCACTTCGGGGTGGAACTGCACGCAGTACAGCCCGCGGCTTACGTCCTCTGCCGCCGCTACCGGGCAGTTGGGGGTGTGCGCTGTAATTTTAAAGCCGGGCGCTGCCGTTTCAATGTAGTCGTTGTGGCTCATCCAGCACACGTTTTTGGCCGGTATATCTTTAAAAAGAAGGCTTTCCGTATCAAAGTCAACCAGTGTTTTGCCATATTCGCGTTCCGGCGCTTTGCAAACATGGCCGCCCAGCATGTGCATCATCAGCTGGCTGCCATAGCAGATGCCTAAAACAGGCACGCCCCAGCTGTAAATTTCCGCATCAATCGTGGGCGAATCCTCTAAATAAGCGCTGTTGGGGCCGCCGGTAAAAATAATGCCCTTCGGGTTTTTGGCTTTAATTTTTTCAAGGCTCTGCCTGTAGGACACAATTTCGCAGTAAACGCCGCTTTCCCTTACGCGGCGGGCGATAAGCTGGTTGTACTGGCCGCCGAAGTCAATTACTAAAATCATTTCCTGGTTGTCGGTTTTCATAACGGCTTCATCCTCCTGTAAAGTTTTTTACGTTTTTCTTTATCTTTTAATTTTACAATATTAAGTGTAAAAAAGCAAACAAAATGCCCGCTTTTGCAAGGGTTTACAGGCTGTTTACCCTTCTTTGGCAATAACACGGAAATCGCCGTCAATATCGCCCTTAAGCAGCTTGCGCAAAATGCTGTAACCGCCGCCAACAACTTCAATTGTGCCGTCAAGCACATCTACAAGCGGCTTCAGTTCATCAACAACAGCCTGCGTATTGTAAGTGCCGGTATCCACAACGTAAAAATGCTCAAAGCCCTTAAACATTTTGCGCAGGTAAGCCTTGCCTTCTTCTTCGCCCTTTTCGGCAATCTGCGTTTCAAGGTTCAGGCTGCCGCTGCGCATAAAATCAAGCCAGCTTTCCGTCATAAAAATGCCTTTGGGCGCGCGGTTAATGCTTTTAATATCCGTTTTGGAAAGCAAAATATCCACGCAGTCGCGCGTTTTAGGTATTACAAGTTCTGCCGTAGTTGCCCTTAACTTTGCCGTTCCGCCGCCGCAGCCGCTTACGCAGATTAAAATGCGGTCTACGTTGGCAAAACTGTCGATAGTGTTCTGCAAATACTCTGCCAGCTCCTGCGGATTGCTGTGCAGCCGCTTTGGCAGAAAATACACCGGCGTATCGAGATTCAGTTCTTCAATTAAATGCAGTATTTCTTTTTTTAGTGTTGGGCATGATAAAATTACCTGTTTCATGCTGATGCTCCTTTTATAACCTTCTGTAATAAGTATAGCACAGAGCACTGCGGCGTTAAACGCAGTTTTGTAAAATATCACGGCGGAGATTGACCACGCCCTTTGGGCAATAATATAATAAAATTGTAAATTTATAAATTTTAAACCGTTACCATACTTTAAGCGAGGTTTTTATGAACACCAGATTTTTATTTACGCATATGCCGCCGGGCAGGCTGTTTTTAATTACGGCCGGGCCGGGAGCAGTTGGCATGCTGGCTTCGGTGCTGTTTTACATGGTAGACGGCATTTTTATAGGCCGCTATCTTGGTGAAACGGCATTTGCCGCACTGAACCTTGCTTTGCCGTTTGTAATCATTAATTTTTCGCTGTCCGATTTAATCGGCGTCGGTTCTTCCGTGCCTATCGCCATTAAACTTGGAGAAAAAAAGAACCACACCGCCAACAATATTTTTACCTGCGCCTGCGTGCTTACTTTTTTAACAAGTATCGGCGTGGGCGCGCTGCTGTATTTTGGCGGGCCATACCTGCTTTCGCTGTTGGGCGCAAAGGGCGAGCTGCATGCGCTGGCGTTAAGCTACCTGCGGGTTTATGCATTAACGGCGCCTGTTACCACCATTGTTTTCGGCGCCGACAGCTACCTGCGCATCTGCGGGCAAATACGCACCAGTATGTTCCTTAATATAGGCATGGCGGTTATCAGCTTTGTGCTGGAATTTTTATTCCTTGCCGTTTTTGGGTGGGGCATTTGGGCAGCGGCGTTTGCTTCCAGCCTTGCCATGATGGCAGGAGCAGCTGTATCGCTGTATCCGTTTTGGCGGGGATATTTGCAGCTTAAATTCTGCCGTCCCAGTTTTTCAGCGGCGATGATTGCCAATATTTTTGTATGCGGCTGCCCGATATTTTTAAACAATGTTTCCGGGCGCTTAACTTCGATAATGATGAACTTTTTGCTGCTGCGCTTCGGCGGCACCACGGCGGTTTCGGTATACGGCGTTTTAATGTACGCCGACAGCTTTATTACGGAGTTTTTATACGGCATGTGCGACGCCTTGCAGCCTGCGGTTGGCTACAACTGGGGTGCTGGCAATTCTCGGCGCATCAGCCAGATAGAGCGCTACTGCTACGGAACGGCGGCCGGCGTATCACTTATATCGGCAGCGGTGATGATACTGTTTCCGCTTAAAATTACCCAGTTTTTTGTGCCCGATGGCGACAGCAGGCTTTTAACCCTTGCCGCTGCTGCCGTACCCATATTTGCAGTAGCGTATCTGGCACGCTGGGTTTCACTGGCAACCGAAAGCTACATGACGGCGGTTGGCAAATACTTGCAGGCTTCGGTTATTTCCGTTGTTACGGCTTTTGCCGCGCCCGCGCTGATACTTATTGTGCTTTTCCCGCTCGGGCTTGACGGCTTATGGCTTAACTACCCGCTGACGGCAATAGTCTGCGCCGTGCTTTCCTTTGTAATTATCAAACGCTTCAGCAAGGATTTGCTTGCAAAAGCGAAGCAGAAACATACCTAAAAAAATAAAAGCAGTTTCAAAATTTCAATAAAAAATCCCGCAAACAAGCGGGATTTTTTATTTGAATAATATTATCAAAAAATTAAATCAATTATATATTAAATTGTTTATTGCAAATGCTTGTGATATAATTTTACTATTAATAAAAATACAGCAGCATGTTTTTAAAATGCACCTGTAACAAGCAGGAGGAAATAAAATTGATTACCTTAAAAAACGGTGACGGCATCAAATGGCCGCACGGCAAGCGCATTGCCGTTTTGCTGACCTTTGATTTTGACGCCGAATACCTGCGTTATTCCGTAACCGGGCAGAGTGCGCTCGGCTTTTCGGATATTTCGCGCGGGCAGTACGGGCCGCACGAAGGCTTAAAGCGCTGCCTTGACATGCTGGCGCGCCAGAACATTAAAACCACGTTTTTTGTGCCCGGCATTGTTGCCGAAAAATACGCGGACGAAGTAAAACAAATTGCCGCCGCAGGGCACGAGCTTGCCTACCACGGCTATGCGCACGACGCACGCCCCGGCATACCGTTTGAAGAAGAAGAAGCCAACATGGCAAAAGCGGAAGCCATTCTTGAAGCCATCAGCGGCAAAAAAGTAATTGGCCACCGCGCCCCGCTTGATACCTTGCAGACTTACGGCGTTAAGCTGATGCAAAAACGCGGTTATTTATACAGCAGCACCTTAAAGGACTGCGACTGGGCCTACATCCACGAAGGTGAGCACCCCGTTGTGGAACTGCCTACCGAACCCGGGTTTGACGATTTTTCGTTCTTTTATTTTTCGTACGCCGATGCGCACACCATTACCTGCAGCTACCCGGCAGAATATGTTTACAACATGTGGAAGGACGCCTTTGACGAACTGGCAAACGAGGGCGACAAAATTATGTGCCTTAAGCTGCACCCGCAGCTGATTGGGCGCTCAAGCCGTATACGCATGCTGGAGCGACTGGTGCTTTACATGCGCCAAAACGGTGCATGTATTGCCGGCTGCGAAGAAGTTGCGCGCTATGTGCTGGCGCAAAACGGAAAGGAGGCTGACGCCGATGCTGTGGCCAAATAACAAACGCCTTGCGCTGATGCTTTCTTTCGATATCGATGCCGAAACGCTGTGGCTTACGCGCAACGAAATCAATAAAAACCACCCCGCCAACCTAAGCCGCGGGCTGTATTCCGTAAAGCAGGGCATTCCCCGCATTTTGCGGATGCTGGAAGAAGAAAACCAGCATGCCACCTTTTTTACCACGGCCTACACGGCAGAGCTTCACCCGGAAGTTATTAAATGCATTGCCGCCTGCGGGCACGAAATTGCCTACCACGGCTACCTGCACGAAGTTTACGATACTTACGAAAAAGAAAACTCGCTGATGGCAAAGGCCGAAAACATCATTAAAAGCCTTACCGGCAGGCAAATGGTGGGCCAGCGCTCTCCGGACGGCTTTATATACGATTTTCACCTTCAGCTATGGCTGGACAGGGGATATATTTATTCCTCCAACTGGCGCGATAACGACGGGCCGTTCCTGCACAAAATAAACGGCAAAACCGTGCCCATTGTGGAACTGCCCAAAGATGGCATAGTGGATGACACCAGCTACGATATGTACACCATTCAGGCTCCGGAACACCACTACCTGCGCAGCGGGCGCGAAATGACCGGCATTTGGATGGAAGAATTTGACGGTCTTGCCGACGAAGGCCGCATGATGAATTTTGTAATGCACCCGCAGTTTATTGGCCGCCCCGGCTATGTGCGCGCCCTGCGCGATTTTATACGCTACGCCAGGGACAACGGCGCCTGGATTTGCACCGACGAACAAGCCGCACGCTGGGTACTGGCACAGAACGGCTTTACCGAATTTGCCTGATTTGGGCGCTTGCGCCTGCAATAAATAAAAAGATGAGAGGGGTTTAAAAAATGTTCAGCAAAAAACTTACCAAAAAATTATTAGCTTTAGGTGCGGCAGCAATGCTTGCACTGGCAGCAGCCGGCTGCGGCGGCAGCGATAAGGCCGACGCTCCGAAAGAAGCGGCAAACGGCAAACTTACCATTGCCATTAACGCCACCTTCCCGCCGTTTGAAAGCGTTAAGGAAGGCACGCACGATTATGTCGGCGTCGATATTGATATTGCCCGTTATATCGGACAGAAGCTCGGCAAAGAAGTTACCTTCACCGACATGAAGTTCGCTTCCCTTGTGCCCACCCTGCAAAGCGGCCGCGCCGATATGATTGTATCGGCCATCAGCCCTACGGACGAGCGCAAAGAAGTGCTTGACTTTACCGAACCTTACTACTACCCGATGAAAGCCATTATCTGCCAGAAAGGCGCAGGCTACGACAGCTTTGAAAAACTTAAAGGCCTGAAAGCAGGCGCTTCCATGGGCACCACCTATGTACAGGAGCTGAAAGACGCAGGCGGCATTGAAGTTGTAGAACTTGACAACACACCGCTGGTTGTGCAGGATATTTTAAACGGACGCCTTGCCGCAGGTTTGTTTGACGCAGCACAGGCTGCCGTATTCATCAGCCAGAACGATAAACTGGAAATGCACACCTTAAACCTGCCGATTGTTTACGCCGATACTTTTGCCATTGCGCTGCCGAAAGGCTCTAAAGACGTTGCCACGGTAGACGGCATTTTAAAAGAAATGCAGAAAAACGGCGAAATGCACAAAATTCTGGTTAAGCACCTTGGCGAAACGGCTACCAAACAATATGAAGAAGCCATTGCCAAACTCGAGATTGCAAAATAAAACCAACCCGGTAGTGCGCTGTACTGCCGGGCTTTAACTTAAAGGAGCAACATTATGCTTGATTTTTCCGTACTTGACCCATACCTGCCGCTTTTAGCCTCAGCCGTATGGATTACCATTAAATTTACGTTCTTTTCCACCCTTATCGGCTTTTTGGGGGGCTTTATTTTAGCGCTTATCACGCTTTCGCACAACAAGGTATTTTCCTTCCTTGCCAAAGCGTACATCTCCGTTTTCCGCGGCACGCCGCTTCTGGTTCAGCTTATGCTCATCTATTTTGCCACGCCGCAGCTTACGGGCTACACCATCAGCGCGCTGGAAGCAGGCGTGCTTTCCTTCGGGCTGAACTCCGCCGCCTATATCTCCGAAGCGCTGCGCGGCGGCATCCTTTCCGTAGACCGCGGCCAGTGGGAAGCCTCCATGTCGCTTGGCGTGCCTACCCACCGCTTTATTCTTGATGTTATTCTGCCGCAGGCAATTAAAAACGCACTGCCATCGCTCGTTAACGAAAGCATTATGCTTTTGAAGGATTCCAGCCTTGTTTCCGTTATCGGCGTGGCCGACACCCTGCGCTGGGCGGATTTGATTCAGGCCAAAACCTTCCGCGCGTTTGAAGCCTTTATTGTGGCCGCCGCAGTTTATTATGTACTGGTAATGCTGCTCAACCTTTTGGGCGCATACCTTGAAAGGAAGGTGCGCGTAAGTGATTAAAGTTGAACATCTTGCCAAAAGCTTCGGCACGCTGCAAGTTTTAAAAGATATTTCGCTCAGCATTAATAAAGGCGAAGTTGTAACCATTATCGGCCCTTCTGGCAGCGGCAAATCGACGCTTCTGCGCTGCTTAAACCTGCTTGAACGCCCCGACAGCGGCAAAATTATTTTTGACGGCACCGATATTTTAAGCGGCAAAGTTAAAATTGAAAGCATCCGTAAAAATGCGTGCATGGTTTTTCAGCATTTTAATTTGTTTGCCAACATGACGGCGCTGCAAAACGTGGCTTATGCGCCGCGCGTTGTTAACGGGCTGAGCCGTGCCGACGCCGAAGCCAAAGCGCAGAAACTGCTGGAAAAAGTAGGCCTTGGCGATAAATCGGGCCAGTACCCCAGCCGGCTTTCCGGCGGGCAGAAACAGCGCGTAGCCATTGCCCGCGCCATGGCCATGGAACCGGAAGTGCTGCTTTTGGACGAACCTACCTCCGCGCTCGACCCGGAAATGGTAAAAGAAGTGCTTGACGTTATTAAAGGGCTTGCCAACACCGGCATTACCATGGTGCTGGTAACGCACGAAATGGGCTTTGCCCGCGACGTTTCGGACGTTATTCATTTTATGGACGAAGGTTATTTAATTGAAAGTGCGCCGCCGCAGGAATTTTTTGCTAACCCCAAAACGGAACGCGCGCGTAAATTTTTATCCACCATTTTATCGTGAGACAGCTTATGAAAATTTTAATTATCAACCCCGATTACGGCATGACGCAGGAAGAAATGGCTTTGCGCTGCCGCATTCTGGAAGAATACACGGCGCCTGATACGCAGCTTGCCATGGTGTGCCCGCAAAGCTCCGGGGTGGAGCTTAACTCTGCCCTTGATGTTGTGCTTGCCGCACCCGAAATTGTGCAGCTTGCGGCAGACGGGCAGAACGCCAGTTTTGACGCCGTTGTTTTGTATTGCTTCAGCGACCCCGTTATCGACGCCTGCCGCGAAGCATTGCGTATTCCCGTTATCGGCGGAGCGCAGGCCTCCTGCCTGGCAGCGCTTAACGTGTGCCGCAGCTTTGGCGTAATACTGGCAGACGAAGCACGCCTGCCGGAGAAAAAACTGTTCCTGCGCACGCTCGGCGTAAGCCCGGAACGCATCGGGCAAATTGCCGCCGTTAATTTAAACGGTATCTCGCCCTGGGCGGACAGAGAAACAACCTTTAAAAAGCTGCTGGCCTGCGGGCAGAAAATGATGCGCGAAACGCACACCGAAGCCATTGTTTTAGGCTGCCTCTCCTTTTTAGGGCTGGCAGAACCTTTAAGCCGCGTGCTTGGCATCCCGGTTATCGACCCTGCCGTCGCCGCAGTAACAACCGCCGAAAGCATTGTGCGCCAGCACCTTTTTACCAGTAAAGTAAGCTACCCGCTGCTGTGCAGCAAAGCACGTGAGATTATAAGGGAAATTTAAAACATCAAATTAAAACCACATAAACAGCAAAAACCCCGCGGTAAAAACCACGGGGTTTTGTTGTAAGGGGAAGTTCTATGAAAAGTTTGAAAGGATGTATTTTAGCTGAAGTTCAGCCAAATGTCATTACATCATGCCGGGCATGCCGCCGCCCATAGGCATTGCCGGTGCTGCTGCTTCTTTGGCAGGTTTGTCGGCAACGATGGATTCGGTGGTAAGAATCATAGCGGCAATGCTTGCTGCATTTTGCAGTGCGCTTCTGGTAACTTTGGTCGGGTCAACGATACCGGCTTCAATCATGTCAACATATTCTTCGGTAAGAGCGTTGAAGCCAAAGCCTTTGCGGCTGCGTTTAATGGTATCTACAATAACTGCGCCTTCAAGGCCTGCGTTGTAAGCGATTTGGCGGACAGGTTCTTCGATAGCGCGTTTAACAATTTCCACGCCGGTTTTTTCGTCGCCGGTTGCTTTAATGCGGTTCAGTGCGGGCTGTACTTGCAGAAGTGCGGTGCCGCCGCCTGCAACAATACCTTCGGCAACTGCTGCGCGGGTTGCGTTAAGAGCGTCTTCAATGCGCAGTTTTTTATCTTTCAGTTCAACTTCGGTTGCAGCGCCAACTTTAATTACTGCTACGCCGCCGGCAAGTTTAGCAAGGCGTTCCTGAAGTTTTTCTTTGTCGAATTCGGAAGTGGTTTCCGGAATCTGGGCACGGATTTGTGCAACACGTGCTGCGATTTCTTCTTTGCTGCCGCCGCCGTCAACGATGGTGGTGAGTTCTTTGGTTACACGAACCTGGCCTGCGCTGCCGAGGTCTTCCAGGGTTGCGCTGTCGAGTTTGCGGCCAACTTCTTCACTGATAACGGTTGCGCCGGTGAGGATTGCAATATCCTGCAGCATAGCTTTGCGGCGGTCGCCGAAGCCTGGAGCTTTAACGGCAACTGCTTTAAATGTGCCGCGCAATTTATTTACAACGAGGGTTGCCAGTGCTTCGCCTTCAACATCTTCAGCGATGATGAGGAGTTCACGGCCGCCTTGTACAACTTTTTCAAGTACAGGCATAATGTCCTGAATTACATTGATTTTGCGGTCGGTAATAAGTACCAGCGGATTGCTGAGAACAGCTTCCATTTTATCGGTATCGGTTACCATGTACGGGCTGATGTAGCCGCGGTCAAACTGCATGCCTTCAACAGTTTCAAGGCAGGTTTCCATGGTTTTGGATTCTTCAACGGTAATAACGCCGTCATCGCCAACTTTTTCCATAGCGTCAGCAATCAAATTGCCGATTTCTTCATCAGCTGCAGAAATGGAAGCTACCTGTGCTTTTGCTTCTTTGGTTTCTACTTTTTTGCTGATTGCTTTAAGTTCGTCAACCAGAACGTTTACTGCATTCTGAATGCCTTTTTTAAGAATCATCGGGTTTGCACCGGCAGCTACGTTGCGCAGGCCTTCATGTACCATAGCCTGTGCCAGAACGGTTGCGGTGGTGGTGCCGTCGCCTGCTACGTCGTTGGTTTTGGTTGCAACTTCTTTAACAAGCTGTGCGCCCATGTTTTCAAACGGGTCTTCCAGTTCAATATCGCGGGCAATGGTTACACCGTCGTTGGTAATGGTCGGTGCGCCGAATTTTTTCTCCAGCACAACGTTACGGCCTTTAGGCCCAAGGGTTACTTTTACGGCATTAGCCAGTGCGTCAACGCCGCGTTCAAGGCTGCGGCGAGCTTCTTCGTTAAATTTTATTTCTTTAGCCATTTAAAATGCACTCCTTTAAATTCTTTATCAATTACAGTACGGCAAGTACGTCGCGTTCGCTCAAAATCAAATATTCTTTGCCGTCAAGTTTAAATTCGGTTCCGGAATATTTTGCAAAAACAACTTCTTCGCCAACTTTAACTTCCGGAGCAACGCGGGTGCCGTTATCAAGCACGCGGCCTGCGCCGACAGCAATTACTTTGCCGGTCTGCGGGCGTTCTTTGGAAGCAGTATCGGGAAGGTAAATACCGCTGGCAGTTTTTTCTTCTTTAGTAGTAATTTCTACAACAATGTGGTCTGCTAATGGTTTCAACATTTGTAATTCCCCTTTCAATATAGTTACGTTAGTATTAATTTCGTTTTATCTTGTTAGCACTCACTTTCTTCGAGTGCTAACTACAATTATTATTATATCCGTTATTTGTAAAAATGCAAGTACCTTTTTTGACAAAATAGTGAAAAAAAGAGGTAAAAAGTTTTTTAACCGCCTTTATAAACCAAAACGGAGCATAACTTTTGATTATGCCCCGTTAATTGCTTTATTTTATTTTCACATCAATAAGGTATGTGCTTTTTGCTGCCAGTCCTCCGTGCTGCTGCCGCTGCCCTGCGCAAAATCTGGTTTGCCGCCGCCGCGCCCGTTAAAAATTTCGTTTGCTTTTTTGCAGTATTCGCGGCAGTCGGCGTTAACGCCGTCCGAGTGCCCGAACATATAGTTTACCCTGCCTCCTGCCTCGTAAACTATTCCTACCAGCAGGTTTTCCATGGCAGTTACCTTTTGCAGCAGCAGTTTGGCTTCTGCCGCGCCGGTATCTTCAGGCGTTACCACAACAAAACGGCTGCCGTCCGGCAATACGCGCGCCGTGCTTAAAAACTGCGGCAGCTGCGCGTCATAAAGCGCCATTGTTTTTTCTTTAAGGCGTGCGTTCAGGTCGGCAATTTCTCCTTTTAAACGCTGCACCGCGTCAGGAACCTGCTCCGTTTTAACCGAAAGCATCTGCCCTGTTTTGCGCAGCGCGGCATTTTTGCGGCGTGCATCCTCCAGCGCCCAGCGCCCGCACAAAAAGCTTATGCGCTGCCCCTGTTTATGTTTTTCCGCGCTTATAATGCGAATGCTGCCCACCGCGCCGGTACGGTTCGGGTGCGTGCCGCAGCAGGTGCAAATATCGCCGCCTTCCACGCTAACCAAACGCAGCGTACCTGTCAGCCTGGTATTCTTTTTGCGCATGGTATAGTTATCTAAAGCAGTGTGCGGCACATAGCTTACGCTGATGGGTTTATCCAGCCAGATTTCACGATTGGCAAAATCTTCCGTCTGCGCCAGCTCATCCGGCGTCAGTTCCTTGTCGAGGTCAATCGTTACCAGCCCTTCGCTCATATGAAAGCCGATATTGTTTGCGCCAAACAGCTTCCACGCCGCATAAGACAAAATATGTTCGCCGCAGTGCTGCTGCATATGGTCAAGGCGCACCACGCCGTCAACCACGGCTTTAACGGCGCTGCCAACGGCAAGCGGCTTATCGCAAAAGTGCAGAATACGCCCGCCTTCTTCCGCCACGTGCGTAACGGCAGCCTCGCCCAGCTTGCCGCGGTCGCTGAGCTGACCGCCCCCTTCGGGGAAGAACACCGTTTTGTCAAGCTCAACGGCAAAACCGTTTTTGCAGGATTCGCAGGCGGTAACCACAGCCTCACATTCCCATAAATAAGCGTCGTTTTCAAATAATTTTTCTGTCATTTTAAACCCCTCACTTGTAAAACAATCTATGCTTATATTATAATTACTCTTGTAAAAATAGCAAAGGAGTAATTTCATGTTTAAATATATTTTCTTCGATTTGGACGGTACTCTCACCGATTCTGCCGAAGGCATAACCAAATGTGTGCAGTACGCACTTGCATCGCGCGGCATTAACGTGCCGGATTTAAACACCCTGCGCCCCTTTATTGGCCCGCCCTTAATTGAAAGTTTTATGAAATTTTACGGCATGACGGAAGAAGAAGCCCGTTTATGCACCGCCAAATACCGTGAGCGTTTTAAGGACACCGGCATTTACGAAAACAAAGTGTACCCCGGCGTGCCGGAAATGCTTGCCCGGCTTAAAGCAAACGGCTTTACGCTTGCCGTTGCCACCAGCAAGCCCGTGGAATTTGCCCGCCGCGTAACGGATTATTTTAATTTAACCCAATACTTTACTTATATTACAGGGCCGGATTTTAACGGCTCGCTGCCCACCAAGGCCGATGTTATTACCGATGCCCTGAAACACTTTGGGCTGGCAGGCGCTGCCAAAGCGCAGGCGCTGATGATAGGCGACCGCAGCCAGGATATTACCGGCGCTAAAAAATGCGGCCTTAAAACCATTGGCGTGCGTTACGGCTATGCCGCGCCCGGCGAACTTGAAGAAGCAGGAGCCGATTTTATCTGCACTGCGCCGCAGGATGTTGCGGCATTTTTCAGGGAAAACTAAAGGCCGCTTTACAAATTAATTGTGTCAAACGCAAACAGCCTGCTAGCTTTATGTAATAAAATTAGCAGGCTGTTTTTATAAGTCTTTTGCATATAACGGCAGCTTTTTATACAAGCTGGCGTCTGGCGAGCTGAGTAAAAATACCGTTTTTTTCCATTAATTCATCATAAGTTCCTTCTTCGGCAATCACACCCTCATCCATAACAATAATCCTGTCAACGTTTTTTATCGTGCTTAATCTGTGCGCTACAATAATGCGGGTACAGGCCATTTCTTCAAGGCTTTTTGTTACAATGGCCTGTGTGGTATTATCCAGCGCGCTGGTAGCCTCATCCAATAATAAAATATGCGGATTATTTACTATGCTGCGGGCTAGTATAATCCTTTGCCGCTGCCCACCGCTGATATTACCGCTGCCTTCACTGATCGCGGTATACATCTGCATCGGCATCGCCTTTATGTCCTTATCAAGCCCCACACGCCTGGCAGCTTTCCATGCGTCTTCCATAGTAAGCGGATTTGTGCCTACAATGTTTGTAAAAATATCACCTGCCATTAACTGCCCATTTTGCATTACAACACCCATTTGGCTGCGTACAGATGTTACACTTAATTCTTCCAAATCTATACCGTCATAATAAACAGCGCCGCGTTTAGGTTTTTCAAAACCTAACAACAGTCTTATCAAAGTAGATTTGCCGCAGCCACTTCGCCCTACAATAGCAATAGATTCACCCGGCGAAATGCTCAAGTTAATATCCTTTAATACGTCTGGGCCATCTTCGCTATAAGCAAAGCTTAAATGGCGCATTTCAATTTCGCCTGAAAGGCAACCAGCTTCAATTTTATCATCTGCAGTTTCCGGCTCAGTTTCTAAAATGGGCCGTAAATTTTCTATATACGGACGCACACTGAAAAATTTTATCCCCAACGGAATCATATTAACCAAAGTTACATTAAACGAGCTAAAAGCAGCCTGAAAACCGATAAAATCAGAATAAGAAATTGATGACTGTATTCCTGCCATATTCTGTCCGCCCATGCCGTAAACAGCGCTGTAATACAGCAGCAGATTTAAAATAAGCGGCTGAACTGAATTAATAATTGTACTGTAATTATTTTGCCAGCGCATCTTTAAGTTCCAGTGCCATTCTTCGCCAAAGCATTTAGACCAGAGATAAAAAGCCTGTTCTTCAGCGCCCTGACTGCGAAACTTTGCCAAACCGTTAAAAATCTGCAAAACCTGCCCAGATGTTTTATTAGCCGCAGTAATAGCATTTTTGTTAAACACATGCACGCGCCTATATATAAATGCAGTAATAATAAGGTAAATTATCCATACAACGAGCGCAACCAGAGTCAGGCGCAGACTGTAATAACACATTAAAAGGATACTCCAAAAAGAAAATACCGTATTAAAAACGCTGCTGACAAATTCTCCTGTTAACAGTTCTTTAATTGCATCGATACCGCTCATACGCTGCACAAGCTCACCGGTCTGGTATTTTTTAAAAAATCCTGCTGGCAGCGAAAGCAAACGAGACCACAACGCTGCTTCGACAGCCATATCAAGATGATTGGTAATTCTCAGTACAGCGATAGAGCGCACCAACGAAACAGCCGCTCCCGTAAAGCCTGCTACCATCATTACCTGCGTAATGGTTGCCAGGCCCTGCCTGTCGCCTATAGGTATAATATCGCTAAAAATACTTTTGGTTATAATAGGCATCAACAGCGGTATTAATCCGGCTATAAAACTAGCCAGAATAATATACTTGCAATCCACCTTCCAGCATTGCTGGTACATAAAACGCATTAAATCCTTAACTGTCAGTTTACGCTTGGGAAAACCGGCATAACAAACATAAGCCTCGCCGCTAAGCTCTTCAGCAACTAAAGAATCAACTGTTTCTCCTTCAGGAAATTTTTCCGTATACAAATTATATTTTCCTGGTTCGGAGGGAATAGCCGCCGCCCATACGCCTTTTCTTTCAACCAGTAAAACACCGCAGTCCTTCTTATACCATCCGTCACTAAGTTTTACCTTGCGAAGCTGTATCCCGCCTTTGCCAGCCAGCCTTTTAAGCAGATTAATACCTTTTAGCTGCTTGATAATATCAGAAGGCAATACAAACTGTGAAACATCCATATGAAAAAATTCAGCTACACGGCGAACGACAAAAACAGCATTATCATTGCTTTTTCCCTGAGTTGAGTCAAGCAGAAAACTTAAATCATCCCTTCCCAGCAATCTTCCCAGAGCAGCTCCCATCAGCTGTTTTTTCTTTTCGCGGCGTTTATTTAAACGCTCGGAAAAATATTTTTGCAGAGAATTAAACTGTCCACATAAAAGAAAAGTAAATATTTCCTGATGCTGCAAAAACTCCTGCCATAATAGTTTTTTATCTATACCGGACAGGAATTCTTTTTTGCGCCATTGCCCGATAAAATCATCACCTCGAACGGCAAAAAAGCGCAGCCACGGCAATGCCAGAAGGGCTGTAAACCAACCGGACATGCCATTTTTTATGCTGCTGCCGTCTGTTTCGGCAAGAAACATGGCCTCTTTCCTGGTAAAAAGCCTTACGTTAATATCTGTTTTGGCAAAAATATACAATTCTACAGTCTTAAATTCATCAACTGCCGAGAAAAAGTACTCGTTTTCTCCACGCTGAAGCAGAAACATACGCTCACTATCATCGGTTACAGCAGCATAAACTTCGGCGCATCCAGACTCTATAACACCGCAGGCCCAGTCTTTTTCAAAATAAAGCCTGTCACCCTGCTGCAAAAACACAACCTTTCCCTGAGTCATCTTACGCCACCGCCTTCTGCTGTATTTTCCTCGCGGTCACGGATTAATTTGCTGTAATATCCGTTTGCAGCCATCATGGAACTATGGGTTCCGCGCTCAACTATCTGCCCGTGATCTATAACGATTATTTCATCACAGTCACGAATGGTACTCAGCCTGTGGGCTACAATAATACAGGTACAACCGCGGCGGCGGATATTTTCCATAACCTGTTGCTCAGTCAGCGGGTCCAGGGCACTGGTAGCTTCGTCTAAAACAAGTATAGAAGGATTTACCGCAAGCGCGCGGGCAATTTCCAATCTCTGCCGCTGTCCGCCACTGAAATTAAAGCCGCCTTCTCCAACCTGAGCATCATAACCGCCTTCCATCTGCAAAATATCATCGTGTATACAGGCATCCTGAGCTGCACGCAATACGTCACTATGCCGTATAGATTTATCAAACAAAGTAATATTTTCTTCTACTGTTCCCGAAAGCAGAAAAATATCTTGGTCTACCGATGCTACAGAATTGCATACAACATCATGCGGTATCTGTCCGCGCAGCAGACCGTCAAACATAACCTTGCCACTCCACTCCTGATAAATACCAGTTACAATTTTTGCAATGGTTGATTTGCCACTGCCGCTGCCGCCGACAAGAGCAACCCATTGTCCCGGTTCAAGCTCCATGTTAAAATCTTCAAACAGTGGCTTATGCAGCGGACTATATCCAAAGCGCAGGTTTTGCAGGCTTATCTTACCGTGCAGGCGCGATTTGCCGATAGAAGGCTGCTCTGTATCAGGATAATTAAGCTGATCTTTCTGGTAACGCATAACGTCATCAAGACGTCTCATCTGCATTTCTGTTGTTTGCAAAGAATCAGCCAGCCCCAATAAGCTGTTAACAGGCATCTGAAAATTGCCCATCAGATTTTGAAACGCTATAAAAATACCTGCTGTCATTACCCCATCCATAATGGAAAATCCGCCAACTGTCATAATAATGGCGGTATTAACTCCGCTCAGCAGCACCGGCAACATCTGCATTGTTGTATTATAAAGAGTTATTTTCTGGCTGGCGGCTATAACTTTGGTACGGTATCCCGCCCATTTTGTAAAAAATTCGTTTTCATTACCATTGGCTTTTAAGGTTTCTATCATTAAAAGCCCGTTCATTGCCGCTCCACTTTCCTTGCCAATATCCTGCTGCATTTTCATCGACATTTCCAAAAGCCTGCTGCGGATACATAAAAACAAACCAACACTTATAAAACTGAAAAATATGCCAATCAGCGTAAGCGTTACATTATATTGAAACAATAAAAAGAGATAAAAAAGCGCAACAAAAAAATCCAATACCGCCGTAGCAGCAGAACCGGTTAAAACATCTGCAACCGAATTATTAAAAGCAACGCGTGAAGCAACCTCTGCACCATAGCGCTGCTGAAAAAATTTCATTGGCAAACGTAAAACATGCCAGAAGAAGTTTGCCGAATCAGCCAGCACAAGTTTGGTCTGCCATTTAGTGAGACACCACGAACGCAGCAATACCAAAATGCCTTCAACAACAAAGGCTATTACTATTGCCACCATCAGATTAAACATCCAGTCCTTGTGTTTTCCGGTTAAAATATCATCCATAAAAATCTGGCTGAATACAGGCGTTGCAAGACCTGGGATAATCAGGCAGGCACAGACAAGCAAAATAAAAATGGCTGACCATTTATCCCTCAAAAGCTTTTTAGCAATGACTGCCGTTATATTATAGCTAGACCCGGCCTTAACAAAATCATCGCCAGGGCGAATTTCCAGCGCAATACCGGTATAGCTTCCCGTAAAATCATTATAAGGTATCACCCTATGCCCTACTGCCGGATCGTTAATATAAACCTTATCGTCTTTTATTCCTTCCAACACAACAAAGTGGTTAAACTCCCAGTGCAATAAAAGAGGATATTTAGCCTTTCGCAGCATTGATGCAGGCCAGCGGTAACCTGTTGCCTTGCATCCGCGGCCGCGTGCCGCTCTTAAAATATTGCCAGCAGAAACACCGTCACGATTAACACCGCATTCCTCGCGCATATTTTCAAGCGGTACCCAGAGTCCGTAATAAGCCAAAATAATACTTAGGGATGCTGCTCCACATTCGACAGCTTCCATCTGCAGAATACTCGGAGTTTTTACTTGTTGCTGTTTTGATTTTTTACTTGCAAAAAACCTCATAAATTATCTGCTCCTAAGCCACTGGCTTAACTTATAAAATACCTTTTCGATAGGAGGTTTACGGTCTACAATAACAGACCCGCTGCAAACGCTGCCAGCAGTTACAGGCTTGTGCTTGCCTACAATACTCGTCCATAAATAACCGGATGCAGATTCTTCGTCCTTTACTAAATCAAAATTAATTTCCATTACTGCATTATCCGCTTTACTCAGCATCCACTGCACAAGCTGCTGGTTTCCCAGCCTGTTCATCATGGAACTGCTTGAAACCGGATATTGCGAAACGGAACGTACAACTGCAACCAAGCTGCCTTCTTCACTGGTATCAATTCCGTTAGGCGCAAGCTGTACCGTCATTCCTGGCTCTATTTGCTTTCCCTTGTTAGCCGGAACATATAAAACCCCTGCAAGCTCATCTCGTTCTTCATCCCTTCGGATAGTACATACAGTACTGCCGGCAGAGACTGTGCTTCCATGTTCTACGGAAATTTCATCAACAATACCGTCATCCCTACTAAAAACATAAGAGTTTAAATCCTGCTGATACCGTTTAGAATCATACTGTGCTGCCCTTACAAGCGCTTCACGAGAATTTTCGGACAAATACATATCAAAACGCGCCATACTGCTTTCCACATTCTGCTCCGGCTGATCCATCATCATCAATAAATCGCCCTTGCGAACACGCTCACCAGTCGCGACAAAAATCTCCTCTACCCGCCCCTGCGCAGGTGCGCTGATTGTTACCACGCCTCCGGAGTCAAGTAATATCCCGACACCCTCAACTTTAACAACCATAGCGCCAAAAACAGACCAGACAATAACCGAAAACACCATGACAATCATAGAGGCTAAAGCCATCCAACTGACAGGGTTTGTAACCTCTAAAAGCATATCCAGCTTTTCCGGAGAACGCAGTTTATCCATTGCCTCTTTGCTAAACAAATTATTCCCCGGCATTATCCGCACCTCCCCGCAGTTCTACTGTTGCCTTCATTCCATCCGCAAGCCCGTCTTTGCCTGAAATTACAACAATTTCATCCGGCTTTAAGCCTTCCACTACTTCAATATAACTGCCATCAGTTACACCCGACACAATTTTTCTAAGTTCCAGTTCACCATTTTCCGGGTGCCATACATAAACAGAATCCCTTCTGGCATCAATCATTGCCTGCTCCGGAACTGCGAGGCAATGTTTTTCGTTAAGCGAAAAAATCTTTACATCCTGATAACGCTTAGCTTCTAACAAACCGCTTGAGTTATCTACCAACCATGTAACCTTACGCATTTGCGCTTCTATTGAGGTTGGAGGCTCTATTTTGGAAATTACGGTTTTAAAACGCTGCGCAGCTCCCATATTGCCTTTTTTATAAGCAGTACCGTAAATTTTTTCCATATCCCTTTCATTAAACTGCAATTCGCCGGGCTTCTGCAAATCGCCAAGCCCGTGCACTTCTTCATCAGTCAATACTTCACTAAACTCCAGTGAAGAAAAATCTCCTATTAACGCCACAGAAGTTCCTGCTGTCAAAAAGCTTCCGGGATGTTTGTAAACCATCAGTACTTCGCCGTCAAAAGGGGCCGTTATTAAAAGGCGTTCTTCCTGCAGCTCATACTGACGGCGTTCCAGATTAAGCTGCCTTACTTCTTCCATTGCAGCTTTATAATTAGTTTCTGCCTCTTCATACTGTTCTAAAGATATTGCTCCGTATTCAACAAGCTTTTTATAACGCTCATACGAATGCTGATATCGTATTTTTACAGCCTCGGCCTTAGCAATGCTCACATCTATCTGCGCCAGCTTTATTGGGATATCCTCATTGGCAATACGGCAAACGGGTTGTCCTTTAACAACTCTGTCATTTTGCTTTACATAAACATTTTCCACCGTTCCCTCCAAGCGTGAAACAGCATCCGTCATGTTTTCTGCTTCCATACGCAGACTCTCACGGCTCCATACAGGAATCATACTACGCTCCTGCGCTTTAACTCCTTCAAGATGCAGCACCTTGTTTATCAGCCGCAAATTAATAATATGTTCACTTTTATAATTTAAGAATGTACCGTAAGCTACCAGCAAAATTGCGGCAATCATTATAACGCTTACTGCAATCAAAAACATTTTTTTCAAGCTGATTCCCTCCACCCGTCAAAATTTATCAGTCTTTATCATTGTTTGTTATTGCACGGTTTTAATAATCATATTATATCGGCAATCGTTATTTTATACCACTATTAAAACTGCCTGTGCCCCCAAACAACGTGACGGTATGCTGTACGATGCCTGTTAATAAAGCAACGCACCAGCAGAATCAAGGTAACGCAAAAAATTAAACACACTCGCTATATCAGCTCCGGTAACACGGCTTGTTTCCCATGCAATTTCCCTTCCTGTCATGCTGCCTTTGCATAACATCCTACCGACTTCTTTATAAAAATGCGGTTGGGCTAAATCTTTAAGTTTAAATACAAAAGTAGAAACTCCCCTTAACCAGAAACCATCTTCACATTCTTCATACCGGTAAAATTTCTGAAAACCGAGAGTTTTCTGCATATCCAAGGACAACGGCATTTCTGTACGAATAATTTGCAACAGCAAACTTCTAAAGCCGTCAGCATCTTTAAAATAATACCTGGCACTCTGAATTTCCCCTGTCGGATGCTCGTCATCGGCATTACACGGAGCAGTCAGACGGATTGATTTTTCTGCCATATTTACTACAAAGCCGGATGCACAGCTAATTGTATTGCCAAAATCATCTTGCAGGTTTACTTCATTTCCATGCTCATGCAGGCGTCCGGCTTTAGTCATAATATTGGTCAACGAACCTTCATAACGAGGAAGTAATTCCACATACAGCAATTCTTCCGGAGTGAAATATCTGCAGACGGCACGGAATGTTTCCAGACTTAAAATGGAAAATCTGTGAATTATAGGATTACCGGTTAAAGAGTCTTCCAAAATTTTGCGGGTACGCTCAGGATTGCGCATAGCAACGGCTGTAGTAATCTGCGGCGTTTTACCTAATATTTCACGGTAAATACCCGCAAAAACTTCATAATCAGGATTATCCAACGGCTCGGTGGCAAAATAGCAAACTCCCTCACCAGCTGCCGCTCCGATAATTTCTTTGCTTATATTTAACACATCGCGCCAGAGCGCTGTATTTTCATCATCTGCCCTAAAAACCTTTTCAAGACGTTTAGCAGACAATGCGCAAAACGGACACCCTACCGAACATCCCACTGCAAGCTCAAAAATAAGAGGTACATGAATAAAGCTTATATTATTTTCTCCCAGTTCACCCCAGCATCTGTTAATCTGCCGCTGCCTCCACTTTTTAAAATTCTGATTATCAGGCACGCAATATTTTGCCTGACAATCGTTACGCCATTGAATTTTTTCGGCAAAAAACGCATAAAACTGTTTTACTTCCAAGGGAACTGCTTCGGGATTTTCCTCGCAGATTTTAGCCGCCTCAGAATCAATAAGTATTCTTGCAGCTGCCGGATCTGTTTTAATACCATTATCATCCAAAGCCTTTTGAGGATTACAGTCAAATTTCTGACGGAAATCAGGGTCATTAAGGTAGCATTCCAGAAACCTTTTTAAATGGGCTACGTTGCGCTGCTGCACCGGATCCTTTGGTCCCGACGTATAAATTAGAGGTATGGTTTTGAGAATTTCTTCAAATTTACCTGTCTGCATAATTATCAGCTCCTAAACTTACTTTGCCAATAGGCAAAAGTTCTTCTATCCTATATGCCATCGATGGCTGCGGCGTTGCTAAAGCCAGCACTTCGTCTTCAATCTGTACAATTAATCTGCGTTCTGTTAAATATTTTAACCCCAACTCTGTCTGCTGCCAACCAAAACGTTCTTTTAACTTTGCTATACTTACAGCAGTTCCTGCCTCAAGGTATATTTTCCTTACTGTATCAGTAAGCCTGTACACCGAATGTACGGCATATTTTCTTAAATCTATTATTTCAAGCGTGCTGCCTTCATCAAACATTGTCAGCCTGTCTCCCTGACCTCCTGCAAATGCCTCCGTCCAATCCATCAGCTTTTGCTGTATATCATTTAAAACAGAATACATAGATTGCGAATAATCAAACAAGCCGGATTTTTCCTTGTAATATCCGGCCATACGGCTGATATAGTCTACACCAAAATCCCCAATAAACTTATATGGTTCTATGACTTCCAGCTCAAGCCCATATTCGCCGCTATGACGTGTATAACAGCTGTCTCTCTGAAAAATAACCTTGCTTAAGTGAACAGGCGGCTGTAAATGAGTCAATAAATGTAATATTTCTTCTGTTTTCTTATAATACAACTCTTTTTCAAACGGCATTCCAAATAGTAAATTCCAAACAAGCGAAATACCATAAGTACGTCCGTATTTCAACAGTTCGATATGCTTAATAGCCCTGTTGCCTTTATTCATTAATTTTAATAAATCATCCTGCAAAGCTTCGATACCCGGCTGCAGAGAAACAAAACCGGCCTTTTTCAATTCGCACATCTGCGTACTGGTCAGATTTGATTTAACTTCTGCAAACAGCCTGAAATCATCTCCTTCCAGATAAGACGGCAATTTATTTACATGCTCTGTGCTTAAAATGCAATCTGTAAAAACAAAAGCCTTAATGCCATAAGTTTCAGATTGTTTTTTTAGCTCTGCCGCAATTCTTGCAGGTGTTTTTTCCCGGTAATGCAAAGTTTCTTCGCTTGTACTAATCCCGCAAAAGCTGCAGCGTTTTATCTGGCCCCACCAGCAACCTCTGGAACCCTCTATCAGCAGGCACGGTTTAATGTTTTTATCAAAACCGTATTTTTTTAATTCTTCAAAGTAACCGCTAAAATCCGGAAAAGCGTTTTCCTCCAATAAGTTACGTGCATGTGCGACCGCTTTCGAGCCTTTTATGAGAACGCTGGGAAACGCTTTATTAATATCCTCCGGGTTTTCCCCTCTCTTAATCATTTCCCAAACAGGTACAATAATATCATCGGCCTCTCCGCAAAAAACATAATCCACATACTCCGCATAGTCAGCCAGTGCCTGTCCACTTTCGCCAGTACAGGTATTGCCGCCGAGCATGGTAACAATCTCAGGAGATTTTTCTTTAATCTTTTTTAAAAGTGCCAGCGATGCATTGCGCTGTTCATAAGTTATATCACAGCCAACAGCTTTACAGCCTGTAGCAATAATCTCATCACAAAATTCTTCCAAAAATGCTTCTGCAGCCGGTTCCAGTTTGCGATAGGCAGATACAGCCTCATTTAACAGACTATCGCTCTGACCACTATTTTTCATCTGCAATCGGGCATATTCAAAATAATCATCCGCACTGTAATCATCTTTATAACCAGCATAAGGCTTAAATAACAGCTCCCCTATTAAAGTAAAGCAGGGCATATACTGCACAAATTCAAGATAATTTTTTAAAGAACAGCATTTTGCCAGTTTTAAGGAGCCATATAAAACCAAAGCATCTATACCATGCTGCCGGCATTCCCCGGCAAGCACACTTAACGCCATAGAAGGATGCCCGAGGCGTGCGAACGGCATATGCGCAAAACAAATCTCACTCATTTTTTCCCTCCAAAAAAGCTTCTGCACAAATGCTGCCGGCAGGCGGTTCAGTTTCTTCAGGCAAAGCCAGTTCACTAAACAGCGCCAAAAACAATATTTCATCATCTATTTGCAGCAGCAATCCTGCCTGTTTTAAAAATTCAACTGCCTCATTAATTTCCTGCCCTGAATAACGCCAGGTTAATTTATCCGCAACTTTTTTAAGCAAAACAGCTTCATCCGCAGCTAAAACAAGCTCTGCCTGGCAGCCCGTCAGCCGATAAAAGCTTTTTTTTGCGCATGAACGCAAATCCAGAACCTCTACTACTCCATCTGAAACTTTGGCTGTAAGCCTGTCGCGCAAAGGGCTGTAAAAGCCTGATCGCCATTTATCTGCTGCTTTGAGCATCCGGCAATGCACTTTTTTAGTAAAGCCCTGCCCGTAAAGCGGCTGCGGCTTTTTTTCGTTTGTTAAAAAATATGCTAAATCTTTCAGCACTGCATGATAACTCGCCGGATAAATATGATAATAAGATTTCGCCGCATCAAGTTTTATACCAAAATCACTGGCAAATTGTTCATATATGCTGAAACGGTCGTATCTGAGCCTGAAAACAGCATCCGGCGGTTGTAAATGCGTCAGCAGACGCATAACACCAATCTGCTTCTCGTACCATTCATCCTGCTCACCCGGAAATCCGCACAGCAATAACCAGCAGCAGCGTATGCCAAATTCTGACATTCTTTTTAACAGCTCTATATGCTTTATTGCCCTGTTGCCCTTATTCATTAAACGCAGCAAATCATCCTGCAAGCTTTCAATGCCAGGCTGCACCCAAAAAATCCCAGATTTTTTCAGCTGCCGAATATGGCTGCGGCCAATATTGGTTTTTATCTCATACATTATATGTAAATTCAGTTTTTCAAGCTCTGGCAAAACAGTAAGCCAAAAATCCTGCGCTAAAATACAATCCACTGCAAAAAAATTATTTACCCTATACTTTTCCTTAAGATATCTAAATTCCTCTACTACGCGGGCAGCAGATTTTTTTCTGTATTTACGCGAAGCACCGTTCATTCCGCAAAATGTGCAAGGATTTTTTTCGCCCCACCAACAGCCGCGGCTGGTTTCTATCAAAAGCCCAGGTTTAACATACTTTTTATATGCAAATTTTTCCAGAGCATTAAAATAATCTGTAAAATCAGGATAGGGCATAGAGTCAAGTTCTTCTGTAAAGCCTCCTGCCAACGGATTATTATTGCCTTTAACCGAAAAAACGCAGGAATATTCTGGAAATTTTCGCTGACCTTTAAGAAGCTTACAGCAAAAATCTCCCCAGAAGCTGTCAGCCTCTCCGCTGATAACATAATCTGCCCATGGGAACTTTTCTGCTATTACCTTACCCATAACACGCTCACAATTCGGCCCGCCCAAAACGGTAATAATATCAGGGCGCATTTTTTTTAAAACCCTAAAAAATGCAAAGCAGGCGCAATTCTGCTGCGTAGTAGATGCACAAGCCACAATACGTGGATTATGCGCCAGTGTTTTTTCAGCTGCCTGGCGCAAAAAAGCATCTGCCTCCTGTCTGGCCTTATAAAGACAGGCTAAAATCTTCCTAACAGAATCCTGCCCAATATGCGGCGTAAGTTCTTTCTCTAAATAGCTTTCATATCCTTTGGGCATTTCTCCAAAAGCTGCCTGTGCAAAAGCCGCTTCACCCAAAAGAGCTTCGCGGCAGCTTCCACCGCGTGCAATGGTATAGTATGCTTTCATGCCAATCATTCTGGCAAAATCCATATTACAATACACTACACTTGAAGAAATATTTTTTTCCGTTAAGCATCCTTTTAAAAGGCTTAGCGAAAGAACAGGATTTTCTATATTTTGAAACGGCATGGCCACTAAACAAACCTGCATAAATTCTCCTAAAAAAGGCCAACCTGTTTAAATCAGGCCGGCCTTTAATAAAACTAAAATTAAAATATTATATGAAAACTACGCCGGCTACAGCTACAACTGCGGCAGCACCTGCCGTAACGGCCGCACCTGCCACAATATCAACCGCCGCAGCAGTATTAACATTAACAGCTACGGTAATATTAACAGCCGCGCCATAATTTATGGTTACAGCAGCATTTTTACCCTTACCGCCTACTACCATATCAAGTTCAACTTCGCTGATTACCTGCGGTGCCTTTTTCAAAACAATGTAATTTACTTTTTCAGTATTTTGCAAAATAACAATTTTAGAGCCTTCCGGAACAATAATGTCAGTTTGTTCAGAAACACTAAGCAATAATTTGGAAAGCTCGCGTACAGTTTCAGCAACCTGCGTTGCTGGAAGGATAATATATCTGTCTTCTGCCTCAGCCTCTACAACGGTGTAATCTACGCCTTCTTTAATCGGAATCCCGGCTTCCTTCAAAACTTCGGCAGTATTTTCAATAAAACGTTTTTTAAATTCATCATCTTCCCAGCAGCGGGATACCAACTCTCCGTACAAAACCTGTAAATTCTTATCAGTCATACTAACAACCTCCCTTAATATTTATTTGAAATCAAGTACATATGTATAGTATAATTATACTATATTAAGGCTTTTTTATAAAGGCTTTTTTATAAAGTATTTTTAACTTTATTTCACAAACTGACATGAAATTTATTATTAATGTACTCAACAATAAAAATGTACGCAAATTTAAACACATGCTACTGCCATCAGCCGCCAGACTGTTGGACCTGCCTAATTGCTCAGCTTGGTGTGCTGAAACGGAAACCGGAGCTCCTGCCGGCTGCCTTGCCGCATGGAATGAAGACGGAGTTTCTTATCTGCGCAGCTTATATATAATGCCTGAATACAGACACCATAAAAACGCCTCTGCCCTTTTTAAAACTTGGGAAAACCATGCCGCTGAAAACAGTATAAAAAGCCTGCATTCTCTGGTAAGTTTGCCAAAGAATGAATTAATCCCTCTGGCTGCTTTTTTAAAAAAAATGGGTTTTCCTGCCGGCTCTTTTTCAGGAGAAGTTTTTACTTTTAATACCTATACAATAAGACGCGGAAAATTTGTAAGCAAAACATTACACCGCTCTGCGCCGTTATTACCAAGCGGTTGGCGGGCTGTACGCTATTCTTCTTTAACAAATACAGAAAAATGCCTGCTTGATGAAAGCCGGGAAGCGTTATTTGCCAGCCACTTTGCTTATGATATTGATTATGATAAATTGGATAAAGCCCATAGCTTTGCCTTTTTTAAAAATTCCGAAATCATGGGCTATATATCACAAACACGCCTTACGCCAAATATTGTTTCCGTACCGGTTTTTGCAGCCAATCCCCATAATCGCGGTGCCGGGCTTGTTATTTTAAAATATTACATATTTGCCGTACATACCGAACTGCCGGAAATTTTTTACATACGCTGCCATTTTACTCCTCAAACAGAAACCGGCAAAAAACTATTTTTAATGTATTCCGAAGGCAAATACACGCGCCATGCGTTAGAATATTATTTTATAAAAAATCTATAGTCCAAAAGATAAACTTAAAATATTTTGCCCGTTTTTATATTTATAACTGATTTTTTCTGCGAAATTCTGTATTAAAATCCTGCCAAATCCGCCAGGAGAAGTATCCGCAACGTTTTTTGCCCTAACGTCGGCGATATTTTTCATAGGATTAAACGGCTTTCCGTTATCAATAAAGTTTAAAACCAGTGTTTTGTTATCAACAGTACATTTTAGTTTTATAGTTCCTGTTTCACCTCTATGTAGATATGCATAACTTATTATGTTGCTTAAAATTTCGTCAGCAGCTAAAAGCAAACGCAGGCGTTTCTGCTCCTGCAAGCAATCTCCCCATTTTTCAATAACTGCCAGCATTTCTGGCAAAAATTCTTTAACGGCGTCAAAGCTTTTTTCATCACTCCAATTCATTGCTTACCTCAAAAAATGAATCAAAACCCGAAATTTCCAGAACCTCCTGTACCAGCGGAGTAAGGCGGGTAAGACAAACCCTTGTACTCAGACGTTCCGCAGATTTTGCTATAAGTAAAAGCGCACGCAGGCCTGCACTGCTTATATATTCCAAGCCAGCGCAATCCAATATAATAGTTCTTTCCTTATGCAAAATTTCTGTTACTTTTTTTTCAAATTCAGCTGCTGTAACACTGTCTACACGGCCGATTACAGCTATAATAATTTTATTTTTTTCTTGATTGCACTTTATTTCCATATTATCACCCTTAATTTTAATATATTTTTTCTATTCTCTTCGCATATAAATAATCCTGCAATATTTAAATTTTTACTGTTTTTACTGCTAAAATAAAAAACACGAGGTTATCTTATGAGAATCAGTGTGCAGCCCCAGTTGTTCAGTACTGCAACAATCGTCAGGGTTCTTTTTACAGCACTAATATACGCCATTGCCATTATACCGACTAAACTTTTATTGATGCTTATGCCGGGAGCCGAAGTCCGTTTTGCTGCCTGCATACCCGTAGTTGCCGGTATGATGTGGGGTCCTGCCGGAGCTATAGGCAGCGCTTTAGGCAATTTTGCCGCTGATTTTTACACCGGCAGCAGTCTTTATATCTGCTTTTGGGGAGCAGCTGCCAATTTTTTTCTGGCATATCTGCCATATAAACTATGGTACAGCTTATCTAAAAATACTAAGCCGCTGCTTTTTGTACATGATACCCGCAGTTTCTTTAAGTTCCTTATTATTATTTTTGTTACGGCATTATTGTTTTCTTCCCTGCTTACGGCAATTATCCTTCCATCAGCCACAGTTAATATAGCGGAGAGCTTTTTTATCTTTTTCTCCAATAATTTTGATTTTCCGCTGCTGTTTGGCCTGCCACTGCTGCTTTGGCTCCATAGCACAAATACAGTCTTTTTTGTGCCGAAGCCCTGTCATGAAAATCAGCGACCCTATTATATAAGTCTGCTTGTAGCAATAGCTCTTTGCGCTGCTTTCATTGCCTTCATTACAAACAGTACAGAATTGCCTGCACACTTTTCTGTTATTTACCTTACAGTAATGATTATTTTACTGGCGTATGCCAGCCGGATGCCTGCCTATCCTGAAATACAACCTCTTTCTGATACAGATACCTTCTGCTCTTTAAGCGCACGTGCAACAAGCTGCTTTTTGCTGCTTAGTATCTTTTCCGTATTATTTGTAGGTTTCGCTGTATTCATCGCCAATCCTGATTTGATTAAAATTTCGAAAAGTCTCGAATTATGGCGCACTATTTTCAGTACGCTTCTTATAAGTATAAATATTATCTTTATAGCCATGCTGTTTATTTTATGGCAGACAGAAAAACAGGTTGTACTACCTTTAAGCAAGCTGAGCTGCATGGCACACGAATTTGCCGGCAGTGGTAAACTAATACATAGCGAAATCCCTGTCAACTTTACCGGAAAAACCGATGAAATCGGAATGTTATATAATTCCTTTTATCAAATGACCTCTGATATTAACCACTATATAGCTGACCTCAGCACAGCTATTGCTGAAAAAGAAACAATTACTGCCCAACTTGATATAGCCGCAAAAATCCAACAAGGAATGCTTGCCGATACCAGAAGTATTAACCGTAACCTTAAAGGCTACGAAATATCAGCAGGAATGTTTCCTGCTCGTGAGGTAGGCGGGGATCTTTACGACTGTTTTTATATAGATGACGAGCATTTAGCCATACTTATAGCAGATGTTTCCGGGAAAGGCATACCGGCAGCTCTTTTTATGACTGTAACAAAAGCTTTGTTAAAAAATAACGCCTCTCTGAATCCGGGAAAAATTTTAGAAAAAACCAATAACTATCTTTGCGAAAACAACGAGATGATGATGTTTGTTACCGTTTGGTTAGGAATCGTACATTTACCGTCAGGCAGTATCATTTACGCTAACGCCGGTCATAACTACCCTCTTGTGCAGTCTGGAATTTCTCCATCAACACGGCTCAAAGAGCGTTCCGGACCGCCTTTAGGTGCAAAATATGGCATAAGCTATAAAGAATACAACCTTATACTTCCTCAGGAAAGCAGGCTGTTGCTTTACACCGATGGTATTACCGAAGCAGAAAACTCCCATCATGAATTTTATGGGGCAGAAAGGCTCTTCCATCGTTTTGAACGGGCGCATATTCCTGATGATATTTTGTTTTCCGTTTTGGAATTCAGCGAAGGTACTCCGCAGACAGATGATATAACTGTTTTGTGGCTCGAAAGAAAATAGCATACTTCCTTAAGCACAAGCAAAAACGCGCCCCTTAAAGGGACGCGTTTTTTATTACTAATCTTATTTAATTAAATCCATGCCAATTTGCAGAGCCTTGCGGTTTTTGTCCTCGGTGCCTTTCGGTACGCGGTTCAAAACTGCTTTTTCGAGGCTTTCTGCGCTTACAACGCCGGTTAATTTAACCAGTGCGCCAAGAGCAACAATGTTGGCAAACAAAATTTTGCCAAGCCCTTCGCGTGCGCTGTGAGTAATCGGCAGTTCGTAAACTTTGCCGCCAAAATCGGGCACTTCGCTTACAAACAGGCTGTCGGTAATCATTACGCTGTCTTTGGTAAGGTCATGAGAATATTTATTGGCAGCTTCCTGGCTCATGGCAAGCAGCAAATCGGGTTTGGTAACCTTCGGGAAGTGAATGGCGTCCTCGGAAATAATAACTTCCGATTTAGAGGAGCCGCCGCGTGCTTCCGGGCCGTAGGACTGCGACTGGATAGCAAGTTTGCCGTCCAAAAGTGCTGCTTCGGCTAAGATAATGCCGGCAAGGATAAGGCCCTGGCCGCCGGTGCCGGATAAACGTAATTCATTTTTCATATTATTTACCTCCCTGCGCCATGGCAATAAGTTCATCATAGGCTTCGGTGTATTCTTTTCTGCCTTCTACCTGATACAAAACGCCAATCGGGAATTTGCCCTCGCGTTTTTCTTCCGGCAGTTTATCCCAGGCTGCAACCGGAACGGCATGGTCGCGCTGCCACATCATCATTTCGGCAGGGCCGCCCATTTTGTTCTGGCGTCCGAAGGAAATCGGGCAGGCAGATACTGCTTCGATAAGGCTGAAGCCTTTATGCTGAATGCCTTTAACAATAAGGTCGCTCAGCATCTGCGCATGGAAGGTTGTGCAGCGTGCAACAAAGGTTGCGCCTGCTGCTTTGGCAAGCTCGGCAAGGTTAAAATCAGGTTCAATCATGCCGTAAGGCGCGGTGGTTGCCTTGCTGTGATACGGAGTCATCGGCGAATACTGGCCGCCGGTCATGCCGTAAATGCTGTTGTTGTAAACAACAACGGTAAGGTCGATATTGCGGCGGCACGCATGAATGAAGTGGTTGCCGCCGATAGCGGTAGCGTCGCCGTCACCGGTAAGAACAATAACATTCAGTTTGGGCTCTGCCAGTTTAACGCCGGTTGCAACCGGAATAGCACGGCCGTGAGCGGAATGTACGGTATTAAAATCAAGATAGCCGGAAGCACGGCTGGAGCAGCCGATACCGGAAATTACAGCCACATCGTCTTTGGAAAGATCGAGTTTGGCAATAGCTTTAACAACGCTGCCGGTAACAACGCCATTGCCGCAGCCGGGGCACCAGATATGCGGCAAACGGCCCGGACGGAAATATTTATTGATCATTTCTTCCATATTCATAAATATAGTCTCCTTTCCTTACAGGGCCGCCATAGCTTTTTTAACTTCTTCCAAAAGCTGGGCCGGAGTTGCAGGTTCGTTATCATATTTTGCATACAGGCTTACAGGCACTTTGCCGTTAACGGCACGTTCAACTTCGTGAACATACTGGCCGCAGTTCAGCTCATGCACCAAAATGCCTTTTACCCTGCCGGCCAGTTCCTTCATCTGCGCTTCGGCAAACGGCCAGATGGTAACCGGGCGTACAAGGCCAACCTTAAGGCCTTCCGCACGGGCCATGTCAACAGTTTCGTAAGCGGTACGGGCTGCGCCGCCAAAGGCTACAACGGCAAAATCGGCATCTTCCATACGGTAGTTTTCTACTTGTACGATATCGTCAAGGTTGTTTTCAAGTTTAGCACGCTGACGGTTGGCAGCAGCAAGAGTAGCTGCCGGGGTGCCTTTCGGGAAACCGGTTTCGTCGTGAACAAGGCCGGTTACATGCCAGCGGTAGCCGCTGCCAAAGGCAGGCATTGCCGGAACAAGGCTTTCGTCCGTGGCATAAGCCTTAAAGTCCTCCGGTGCGCAGTCCGGCTGTTTGCGTTCTGCCTGCGGAAAATCGCTGTAATCATCAGGCAGTTCAATTTTTTCGCGCATATGGCCGATAACTTCATCCATCAAAAGAATTACCGGCACACGGTATTTTTCGCTCAGCGCATAAGCGCGCAAAGTAAGTTCAAAGCATTCGGGAACGCTTGCAGGAGTAAGGGCAATCAGCCAGTGGTCGCCGTGAGTGCCCCAGCGTGCCTGCATAACATCACCCTGGGAAGGGCTGGTAGGCTGGCCGGTAGACGGGCCTACACGCTGCACGTTAACAATTACCAGAGGAATTTCCGCAGCGCAGGCATAACCGATAAGCTCCTGCTTTAACGAAAAGCCCGGGCCGCTGGTTGCCGTCATAACCTTTTTGCCGGTTAAGGACGCACCGATAACAGCGCCCATGGAAGCAATTTCGTCTTCCATCTGAATAAATTTGCCGCCGTTTTTCGGCAGCTTTTCAGCCAGGGATTCCGCCACTTCCGTGGAAGGAGTAATGGGGTAACCCGCAAAGAATTTTACACCAGCTGCAATTGCGCCTTCAACAACAGCCTGGTTGCCTTGCAATAATAAAACCTTGGACATTACTTCTCATCTCCTTCTTTATGTACAAAAATGGCAAAATCCGGGCAGCGCAGTTCGCACTGGCCGCACTGAATGCAGTTTTCGGGCGCAACAGCTTCAATCTTTTCAAGTTCGCTTACCGCCAGAACCTTTTTGGGGCAGAACGCAGCGCAAATGCCGCAGCCTTTGCAGCGCTCGGTATAAATTTTTAAGCTCATTATTAAACCTCCTTTAACCTGCCTCTTTAAAAATATTTCTCATGCTCAAATAAGCACATACTACCTCTATAATAATTATAATTGATACAGTTCATTAGTCAAATTTATTTTTTGGATGATACCCGCAAAATATTTGGATAAACCGTGCAAATTGCACATAATGCCCAAAAATGATATAATGGTATAAATTTATAAATATATTTTAATGATGAAATTGTTTTACGGAGGCCGCCATGACTGCCATAGATGCTTCACTGCCAAAAAAAGAACGTATCCTCATTGCCGCGGAAGATGTTTTTTCGCGCCGCGGCTACACCAAAGCCACGCTTGATGAAATAATTGCCCTGGCCGATACCGGCAAAGGCACGCTTTATAAATACTTCGGCAATAAAGATAACCTTTTTTACACGCTGATAGAAGAAAAGCACAGCCATTTAATGGATGAGCTGCATTCCTTAACGGCACAGCAGCCCGATATCCGCGGCAAGCTGCAGGCCTACCTTAACTGCATGTTAAAATTTCTGCGCAGCAATAAAGGCCTGTGGCTGATTGTATGGTACGAGCTTAACGCAGCGCACCAGGGCATTCACCCCGATTTTGACGAAAACGGCAACTGGATATTAACCTCCCTTTACGGCGACCCGCTGCCCAGGCCGGAGGAAGAACGCCTTTTGCGCTACTACAAAATTTTGTGGGAGGAAGTATACGTACTGGCAGCAATTTTGCAGGACGGGCAGGAAAGCGGCTATTTAAAATATACCCATTCGCAGCAGATATTTACCGTGCCCGACCCGACGCGCAAATTAACATCCGAAGCAATTTTTGGCGCCTACCACCTGTTTGCAGGCATTGCCAACGGCGTGTTCCACGTAATAAACAGCACCATGGATAACTCGGAACTGACCTCGATAATAGTAGATTACTTTTTAAACGGCCACGCCGCCAAAGCAGAATAAATTTAAGCGCAACAGCAAAACTCCGCAGCAAAAGCCGCGGAGTTTTTATTATGCCATATTAACTTAACCTTCACGTTCTGCCCTTACAATCACAAGTACCGGAAAAGCCCTGTCCGGCAAGGCGGAAGGGCCTTTGCTGATTTTTTCTTCGTAAGCCGTGCGGTCAAAAGAATCGAAAGCTACCAGCTCATCGTCACTGTAAAAATCATCAGTAGGGCAAATAGCCGTTACGCCAAAACCGGCCCATGCTTCCGCCGGGTTTGCCAGTTTATAAACCTCAATCTTCTCGCTTTTGGCATGGTGAATCTGTAAAGCGTCCTCAAAAGTAAACAGCATAATTTCCGCCCCCTTCTTTACAAACACAATATCTGTTACTGCTTGTTTTAATTATATCATTCTTTTGAGTTTTAATCAATATTTATTATTTATTGCACTTAATTAAGTTTTAATTGAATTCAACTTTTTATCAATTACTTCCATCATTTTTACATAGTTCCCGATAAAACGATGGTATATGTTTATAATAAAACTATCACCCACAAGCATAAACCACAGCAAAAAATTTCAGCCGGTGAAAATTCACCGGCTGTTTGCTTTTATTAAATATGTTTTTGTGTTATAATCTTTTTCATGAGATAGCTGGACTTGGCTTTCCCACTCCAAAAAGAGTGGGGGTGATACTATGACAGTGTTTGAAGCGTTATCGTTTGCGGTAATGTTTGCAACCTTAGTAGTACTCATTCTTTCATTCCGCAAATAACGGCATGAGAAAAGCCGCATAACCTTGCGGTTACACGGCCTTCCGTCGAATTTTTAATTCATCAGGGGAGAGCCGGTGTACCCATTACCAGCTATCTCTTTCTTATATTATACCAAAGTTAATTTTCTTGTCAAATTACATACGGCAATAAATAACCCCCTGCTAAAAACCAGCAAGGGGTTATTGCATTTTTACTGCCCGCCGTATTTTAAATGGCGGGCTGCATATTCATGAATAATATAGTTGGTAAGCGCGTCGCAGTAACGGTCCTGCTCCGGCTCGTCCATTTTGTCCTCAAACGAAAAATCTTCGTTATAATAATACGCTTTGCCGCCAAAATAGCCCAGCGCATACGGCAAGGGTGCATACTGCAAAAAGTTGCGTCCCATAAATTCTTCCGGCACCGTAATGCCGCCCAAGGTCAAAAGCGTCGGCGCAAGGTCAATCTGCGAAGCGTACTGTTCTTCGTCTAAAAGTGCAAACGGCGCTAAATTTTTGCCTATAAAAATCAAGGGTATCGGCGCAATACTGCGGCGCGAGCGTTCATCCGTAACAAGTTCCATATATTCGCCGCCGCTGTGCGGATTATGGTCACTGGTTATTACAAACAGCGTGCGGTCATCCATCAGCCCTCGGCGTGACGCTTCTTTAAAGAAGTTTTGAATGGTGAGGTTTACCCAGTAAATGCCGCGCACGGTAACGTATTTGTTGTCGCGCACGCCTTCCGGCATATCGCCGTAAGCAGTGCCGTAGTACGGATACGGCTGGTGCATATCCAGCGTTTTAACAACAAGCAGCATTTTATCGTTATTCTTCTGCCCTTTTTCAAGCAGGTTCAGTGCTTCGGCATACATAACGTCGTTGTGGTAGCCCCAGCCGCTGGCACCGGTGTAGCCTGCGTCCTCAAGGTATTCCTTGGCGTAGTATTCTTCCATGCCAAACTGCGTGGGGTATTCGTGCAGCTCGTTGTTGTAATACTGGCTCGAGGCGTTCATAAATATGCCGCGCCACCCTGCCTGCTGCACGCTGCGGAAGATAGAAGGCTGCGCTTCACCCGGCAGGTCGGGGTCATAAATTAAGTGCGAGCGGAAGGTTGCGTTAAGCCCCTGCGTTGTAGGCACTGCCGAAGAATAGTAGTGGTCAAGGTGCGGGTATTTTTCAAGCAGGCTGTCAAGGTAGGGCGTTGCCTCCGCCGGTATGTTTTCGTTGTAATAGTGCATGTAATCTCGGTGTACGGATTCCAGCACCAGCATTACAATACGGTCATAGCTTGCTTTCGACTCCGCCTTTTCTTCGCTCTTGCGCATAATGCCCAGCTCCTGCAAAACCTGCTCGTCCTTCACCGTCAGCGGGCGCTGCTCAATATGGCTGCGGCTGACGATTTTATCGGTATTAAACAGCATTTTGCCAAAAAAGTTTACGTTTACGGGTACGGTAAGCATATCGCGGTAGGCTTCGCGCGTTTTTTCGCTTTCAACCTCCGTCCACATGCCCATGTATTCCTTCATTACATAACCGTTCAGGCTGCCCATCATCATGTAGCCAATGTTCAGCGCCAGCGAAAACGCCGCTACGCACATCAGTGACCATACAAAGTTCGGTTTCTTTTTGGTGGGCTTGTTTACACGGAACAAAAGCACAAGCAGCAGAAGCCCCGCGGCGATAAGCGCAAGTTTAAGCGCGCCCATGCTTGCCAGCACGCCCTTAACGGCATATATATTAAGGTTGGCAAAAAGCACGCTCTGTACGTGCATACTTGTTTGCCAAAAATAAAAGGCGTCAAAAATTACAATAACTGCCGACAAAAAATAAACGGCAAAATACACCGTTTTCATGGTGCGCCCTGCCCATTTGTGGTAGCACATGGCAGTTACAAGCACCGCAAAAATATTGTTGTTAAGCCCGGCAAGTATTGCCAGCGCCGTTACAACGCCTCCGTCCAGCCGCAGCTGATGCACCATAAACGCCGTTACGCCAAGGTACAAAACGCCGGTTACAACTACCGGAAAATAACGTTTCACCCTGTCGCGGATACGCGTACGGCGCAGATACAAAAGCCCTGCCACGCCCAAAAGCAGCACATCGCGCAAAAAGCTGCTTACTGCGGTATACCAGAACTCCATTTCCGGGAAAGGCACTATGCTTCTGTAAAATTTCCACGACAAAAAATATTCGGCCGCAAAGGCAATAACCATAAACACAAGCAGCCAGTAACGTTTTCTCATCTTCGCCCCGCCTTACGCCAGAAAGTTAACCGTTTGGGAATACATCTCTATTAAAAGCGGCGTTGCCGTAACCACGTCGCCGTCCAGCTCCGCCGGGAAGCCGTCCACATTGCATTCAATGGTAAGCGTATGCGCCTTTTTAACAATAACGCCCTGCTCGCCCTCCAGCGATTCCATTAAAATCATGGCGGCATATTTTAAAAAGTCCGCACGCTTGCAGCCGGTAAACAGCGCCACGTCAAAATAATCGTTGGTAATGGCAGCGCCCTTAAACAGGCTGTAACGCCCCGCATAATAGCGGCTTTTGCCGATGATGACGGAAGATGCCTCGTACCATTCGGGGTCGCCGTCAAACTTAACGCGGAACCTGTAACGCCAGTTGCTTAACAAAAGCTCCTTGCGCACCAGCTCGCCGCTTTGCACAACATAGGCAAAGGAGGACAGGAAACGCTTTTCGAGGCTTGATACGCTGTCCACAACTTTGGAATCGAACCCGATACCGGCAACGGTTAAAAAGATATGCCCGTTGGCCTTGCCAATACGCACCGGTTTAATGCGCCCTTTGCGCACACGCTGAATCCAGCGCACCGGGTCGGCAGGCATGTCAAACTCCTTGGCAACAAGGTTTACCGTGCCTGCTGGGAACACGCTGATGTACGGCACATAGCCGTTGCGGTCAAGCTCGGCAATCATGGCGCGCAAAGTACCGTCGCCGCCGGCTACAATTACCCAGTCGTACTTTTCTTCCTTAATTTTATCGGCCCAGTCCGTCAGCTTTTTAAACTCGCGCAGCTCCGTAAGCTCCACCCTGTTCGGGCCAATAATCGCCGTCAGGCGGCGCTTTAAATCGAGCACTCTCGAGAGCATGCTCACAAAAATCTGCTTACCGGAATTGGGGTTGTAAATAATGACAACCTTTTTAAAATTTTTAATTTCAACGCCGTTGGTTTCCACTTTTATCACACCTTAAAAAATCCACTTTTTGCGCGCCAGATAGTTCCATACCACCACAATGCAGGTGGCGGCAATTTTTGAAAGCAGCCCCGGCAGTGCAAAAAGCCCAACAAAAACATACATTAATATAAGATTAAATAAAAGCCCCATGCCGCTTACCAAAAACACAAGGCTTATTTCTTTGGCTTTGCCATAGCGCACGCCGCTTGTAAACACCAGAATGTTGCACATAAAATAATGGTACAAAGTTGATAAAAAATAAGCGCACGCCGTCGACGCCAGATAATTTATGCCCGCCGCTTCCGATAAAACGTAAAAAAACGCCCACTCAATCAGCGCGGCGCTGCCGCCGACAAACAAATATAAAATTATTTTTACAAATTCGTTGTTTGTATAATCAAAACCAAACAAAACCTTTTTAGACATTTTACAAACTCCTTGACGTATAATTATAGCATTTTTTATATTTTAGTTAAAGCGTGATTTTAAGATTTTTATATTATGAAGTTTTATTATTTTTAATTTTACGTTTGGTTTTTGAAATTATGTTTAAATTTACCTATATTTTGTTTTTAATTTTGGGTTAGATTTTGATTTTACGTTGTTATATTTTTATTTACGTTTCGTCTTTAATGGCACTTTAATTATTTTTCATTTATTTTATCATTCATGTTCATTCTTTGTAACCAAAGAACGAACCAAGAAAGTTTTGCTCCAGCAAAAAATAAACGGCAAATGCAGCAAATAAGCTGGCACTTGCAGCTCCTGCGGAACTCGTTTGCTGCGCAAACTCAAACAGTCCTCGGCAAACGCTGCAAGTGCCTTAATTATAAGTTTGCCTATTTTTTGAATGTCGCGTCCTGCCGTAATCCGTACTTTTTCAGTGCTTTATTTTGAATGTCGCAGCTCTGTTCAAATTCATAGCTTTATTATTGCTTCCAAAATTTTAACCTGTTACCATACCAAAAATATTTTTTATATTTCTAATTTAATCATTTTGTTATCTTAAAGTAATGCAATATTATTTTAGCAGACAATTTTAAAGCAATTATCTGTTTATACAATTTTACAGATAATATCAATCAATTTTTCTTTGCTATTTCACACATTGCACCGTTCTGTCTAATCAGCAAATTAAAAGTACGGTTTACGCAAATCGCGGCATTAAAAATTAGCGGTATTTACTGAAAAACAATAAAATTTTCCCGGTGTCTGAGCGAAGCGAGTTCCGTGGAAAATTTTATTGCTTTCGGTATACCGCGTTAAAAATTTTTTCAGCCGCGTGAGTTTTCTTTGGCTGAATCGCCAATTAGAAACAAGCTGTAAGCGAAGTTTATAATTGTGCCAGTGAAGCCAGGCAAATTTTACGACCGAACAGGAAGTAAAATTTACCCTCCAAAATTTCTTTGGTTACAAAGAATGAACATGAATAAAAGAGTAAATAAAAATATAATACCGTAACTACAAAGACGAAAACAAAAAGAAAAAAGAAAATTTACCTGAACCACTTCAGCAAATACCCATGCTGCTTTAATGCCTGCCTGCGCTGTTTATAATCCGGCATTACCGCCGCTACTCTCTGCCAAAAGGCAGGGCTGTGGTTCATGCAGCCGATATGGCACAGTTCGTGTACCACCACGTAATCTATCAGCGCGGGCGGCGCAAAAATAAGCCGCCACGAAAAATTCAGCACGTTCTGCGCACTGCACGAGCCCCATCTTGCCTGCGCTTCAGATACCTTTACCCCCAGCGGCTTTACGCCAATTACCGGCGCATATTTATCAACGCGCCAGTAAAACAAATCCCTGGCAAAGCCGCGCAAAAACTTAATCAGCCCGGGGCGGCCCAGTTTTTTGCTGCAAATAAATTCGTCCGGCGCAAGCTGCGCATAATCCTTTGCAGCGCCTGCAATAAATTTAATGCGCACGCTGTTGCCTGCTATCACCCACTCCGCGCCTTCTTTAAACTCCGGCTCGCGCGGGGCAAGCTCTGTTTTCAACTCTATTTCGCACAACTTGTTTTCAATCCAGCTGCGCTTTTCTTCAATAAATTTTTTTATTTCCGCCATAGGCATCCGCATGGGCGCGCGCACCACACACCTGCCGCTGCCGTCTATTGTTATTGCCAAAGTGCGCCTGTTGCTGCGCACCAGTTCGTACTGCATAAAATCCCCTCCGAAAATTATTATACAGCGTTTAAAACGGCGGCGCAAATTGCCTTGCAGCGCCTTTTGTTATATAATTTTTACAAACAATTACGGAGGGCTTCTGATGGATACCGCTTTAATTAAAGATTTTTTCGACTGCTGCCGCGACGCAAAAAAAATACTGGAACTTTTGCCGCCGCTGCCGCAGGGTTTAACACCGCGCCATATACAGATTATCGACACCATTTCCCAGCTCGAAGAAAAAAACGGGCTGGTTAAAATAAGCGACATCAGCACTGCGCTGCACGTAACGCGCCCAAGCATTACACGGCTTGTATCAGAGCTTGCCGCCGCAGGGTATGCCCAAAAAGCCGGCAGCGCTACCGACGGGCGTGTTACTTACGTTGCTCTTACAAATAAAGGTAAAAGCTGCTGCGATTTTTATGTTAAACGCTACCACAACTGGGTAAGCAGCCAGTTAACAGGCATTAAGCCCGATGACCTTATCTGCGCCGCGGCAACGATACGCAGCTTTTATGCAGCTTTAAAAAACAGCGAACCGCCCAAGCCCTAAATTGCAGCAGGCATTGACAATATACGTCAATGCCTATATAATTACCAATATAGTTACTTTAGGTAATTATTGTGCGTAACTTTAGAGGTGACATACATGCAAAAAGACAAACAATTAACGCCCAAGCTTGTAACGGCAATAATTTCAGCCGGTATTATGGCCTTTGCCGGAGTAGTTGCCGAAACCGCCATGAACATTACCTTTCCGACGCTAATGCGTGAATTTGGCATTGGTACTGCCGCCGTGCAGTGGCTTACCACAGGTTATCTGCTGATGCTTGCCATAATTGTGCCTGCATCCGGCTGGCTGAAAAATAATTTCAGCCATAAGCGGCTTTTTATCGCGGCAGAAGCCTTTTTTATAACAGGCACTGTGTTATGCTGCGCCGCCCCCAGCTTTGCCCTGCTGCTTGCCGGGCGCATAGTACAAGGGCTTGGCACAGGCATAGCCCTGCCGCTGATGTTTAACCTGGTTCTTGAAGAAGTGCCTGCTCAAAAAACCGGCTTTATGATGGGCGTTGCCTGCATGATAACTGCCATGGCACCGGTAGTGGGCCCTTTTGCAGGCGGGCTTATTATAACATTGTGGGGCTGGCGGCTTATTTTTGTGTTTATGCTGCCCTTGCTGCTGCTTTCGCTGATAGCCGGGCTTTTAACCGTACCTGCAAATCCGCAGCTCAAACACACCCGCTTTGAATGGAGCAATTACCTTTTAATGGCTGTTGGTTTTGCACTGTTTATTACAGCCACAGCGCATACACAGGCAGGCTGGCTAAGTGCCGCGGTAACAGTCCCGCTTCTTATAAGCGCTGTGCTGCTTGCCTTATTTTACCGCCGCTCGCTTACAAGCCTTACGCCTGTAATAAACGTAAAAATTTTCCGCAGCAGCCGTTTTAACAGCGGTGCCGCCGCTATGGTTTTTATTTATTTCACGGTACTCGGGCTTGGCTTTTTAATTCCCAACTATGCCCAGCTTGTTTTCAGCGCCGATGCTTTCACCGCAGGCTGCCTGCTGCTGCCGGGCTGCATACTTGGCATTTTGGTAACACCATCAGCCGGTCGTGTGCTTGACCGCTGCGGAGCCGCACTGCCGGTTTTGGGCGGCAGCATTTTAATGTTAGGCTCCGTTTCAGCCATGGCGTGGCTTACGCCCGATATCAATAACACTTTATTTGCCGTGCTGTACACTTTCTTTGCCTTTGGCCAGGCAGCTTCGATACCTACCGTTACGCTCTGCGCTATCCGCTGCCTATCAGCAGATGATTCAGCTTCCGGCAACGCCGTAATTAATACCCTGCAGCCGCTTTCCGGCGCCCTTGGCACTTCAATATGCGCCAGCATTGTTGCAGCATCGCAAAACGCATCTGCCGGAGCAGCAGGCACAAACCGGCACCGCCCACGCGCTGGTACTGCTTGCCTTTTTAACCTGCGCCATCCTTGCCTGCTCCCTGTATATGCTGGGCGGCAGACGGCATAAAGTTTTAAACGGCGAAGCGTACTGATAAATGTATTAATAATTATTGTATAAAAACTGCATAAGAATCGCTGAACTTAAATAAAGCAAACGGGTTATAGTGCGAGGAGGTTAACAAAAACTGTGGCGGCTAAATTCAGGCCGCTTTCTCCGCAAGGCCGGTTAAGCAATCCGGCTGGCAACGGAGGAGCCACAGCATTTTTGTAACTCTGAACAATATAATCCGTTTGCTTTTTGCTAATATAAAACCTCAAATAAACTGAAATGCAAATCAATCAACAAAACTGCTCACATTACAATCCGTTTCATTTATTTTATGCCAATCAATATAATCCGTTTTCTTTTGTCTAATATTAACCAAAACAGGCTGCACCGCAAGTCAGTTAACTAAAACTGCCCACGCTGCAGCCCGTTTGGGATTTTATTTTTCTACTATATATTTCCTTGTTTTATTACCTAATGGCAAAGCACCGTCAGCCAATTTCTCTTTCCAGTTCCGTGCCGCGCACTTTCAGCGGTTTGTTGGCTTCGTCCACCATTACAACCTTCGGCTCGCAGCGGCGCGCTTCTTCTTCCGTCATCTGCGCGTAAGCCATAATAATAACCTTGTCGCCCGGCTGCACAAGGCGTGCCGCCGCACCGTTAAGGCAAATTACGCCGCTGCCCGGTGCACCCGCAATAGTGTAGGTTTCAAGGCGCGCGCCGTTGTTGTTGTCTACAATCTGCACGCGCTCGCCCGGCAAAATGCCTGCCATTTCCATAAGTTCGCTGTCTATTGTAACGCTGCCCATGTATTCAAGGTTGGCTTCCGTTACCGTTGCGCGGTGAATTTTGCCGTGCATTATCGTGTAAAGCATTTATTCTACCTCCAAAATTACGTTGTCAATAAGGCGTGTTGTGCCAAATTTTACGGCCAGCGCCAAAAGATACTGCCCTTTGGTTAAAACCTCCGGCGCAGGCGTAAGCCCCGGCAGGGCGTATATTTCCACGTAGTCAATCTGTGCCATAGGCTCGTCGCCGATAAGTTTTTTAACGCCCTCCACCAGTTTCTGGCTGCTGCGCTCTCCCGCTTTAAAAAGCATGGAGGCGGTTTCGAGGCTGCTGTTTAAAATTACCGCCGCCGCACGCTCGCTTTTTGATAAATATGTGTTGCGCGAAGATTTGGCAAGCCCGTCCGCTTCGCGCACAATGGGCATAATGCGCAGCTTTACGTTAAAGAACAAATCTTTAACCATGCGTTTTAAAACCTCTGCCTGCTGGGCGTCCTTCTGCCCAAAATAAGCGTGGTCAGGCTGGGCCAGGTTAAACAGCTTGGCAACAACCGTTGTTACGCCGCGGAAATGAATGGGCCTTGTGCGCCCGCACAGCACTTTGGTAATGTCGCCGGTAACTTCTACCCAGGTCATATCCTCGCTGGGGTACATTTCGGCAGGCGTGGGCGCAAAAACAATGTCTGCGCCGCAGCTTTCCGCCAGTTTGCAGTCGGCGTCAAGCGTGCGGGGGTAGGCGTCCAAATCTTCGTTAGGCCCAAACTGCGTGGGGTTTACAAACACGCTTACCACAACAAGTTCGTTTTCCATTGCCGCCGCTTTAATAAGCGAAGCGTGCCCTTCGTGCAGCGCGCCCATAGTCGGCACAAGGCCGATGGTTTTGCCTGCCGCTTTGGCAAGCGCAATTTCTTCGCGGAGTTCCGCGGTTGTTCTGCAAAGTTTCATTTTGCGTTCTCCTTTATCAGTACAGTTTTTCCAAAACTTCGTCGTCTATTTTAAAAGTATGCTCCGCCGCAGGGAAGCTGCGTGCTTTTACATCTGCCGCGTAGGCTTTAAATGCCGCCGTCATTTCGCTGTGCAAATCGGCGTAGCGCTTAACAAATTTGGGGCAAAAACCATCGGTATAGCCTAAAAGGTCATTGCATACCAGCACCTGCCCGTCGCAGTATTTGCCTGCGCCGATGCCAATGGTTGCCGCCGTTTTAAGGCTTTCCGTAACCTTTGCCGCCAGTGCTTCGGGCACACATTCAAGCACAATGGCAAATGCGCCTGCCTGTTCCAGTGCACGGGCGTCGTCCAAAAGCTTCTGCGCTGCTTCTGCGTTTTTGCCCTGCACCTTAAAGCCGCCCAGCTGGTTTACCGATTGCGGCGTAAGCCCAATATGCCCCACAACCGGTATGCCTGCCTGCGTAAGTTTCTGCACCAGTCCGCACACTTCCGCGCCGCCTTCAAGCTTTACTGCCGCGCAGCCGGTTTCCTTCAAAAAACGGGCAGCGTTGTACATGCCGTCCACCACGCTTGCCTGATAGCTCATAAAAGGCATATCACCCACAACCATTGTGCCGCTGCCCTGCGCCGCGCGCATAACGGCTTTGGTATGGTGAATCATCTCGTCCATCGTTACCGGCACCGTGCTGTTATACCCCAGCACCACATTGCCCAGCGAATCGCCCACCAAAATCATTTCAATACCGGCCTCGCACACGTTTTTAGCCATGGCGTAGTCGTACGCCGTAACCATGGTTACCGGCTCGCCGTTTTGTTTCATTTGCTTTATTACAGCTGTTGTAATTTGCTTCATTTATTTGCCTCCGTAAATAATTCCGTCATTTCCGCCGCTGCGGATTCCGTAATGCGCCCGCTTTCGCGTGCCAGTTTAACCGTTGCCAGCCCCAGCGCACAGTAGGCAGGCACAAACTCCTGCGGCAAAACTTTTAAATGCCCGGCAACCGTAACCGCGTCCCCGCGCGATATCGGGCCGGTTAACGCCGCGCCCGCATTTTCTGCCGAAGCAAGATTTGCCGCCGTACCGGCTAAAAGCGGCACAAGCAGCCTGTGCGCGGTTTCTTCGTCCTCAGTCCAGCGTAAAAGCAGCTTTTCGGCAAGGGCAGTAACCGTTACCGTAAAATTACTGCAAAAGCACGCCGCCGCGTGATACAGCGCCCGCTCCTTCTGCGGCACTTTAAAGGCAGCCGCCCCTGAAAGACGCGCCAGTTTAAAACCAAGCTCCTGCGCCTTTACGCTGCCGTCCACCGCCATGCCAATTCCCGCAAGGCTTTTTACCGGCGCAGCAAAACTCTGAAGCGGGTGCAAACTTCCTGTTTCCGCGCCAAGCGCTTTAAGCGGGGCAAGTTCATCAAGCCCGGCGCTGCCGCTCACATGATAAAAATACTTGCCGCAAACATCAAGCCCGGCTTGTGCAGCAGCCTTTGCCATGCTCTCTGCCGCCTCATTAATAAACCTGTCCGGCACGCAGATAAAAATAACGTCTGCCGCGGCAATAAGCCCCAAAGGCTCATTAAAATGCCGCACGCCAAGTTCAGCCGCCCTTGCTTTGGCATGGGTGCCGCCGTAAACACCGGCGCAGCTTAACCCCGCAGCGGCAAATGCCTTTGCCAGCGACATGCCTACGCGCCCCGGGCCTGCAACGCCAAAAGATAAATCCATAACAACTCCTTTCTGCAAGGATTAACCGGAAGCATAAAAAAAGCGCACTCCGGGCAGAGTACGCCAAAATACGCATAAATGCACTATTCCGTCACGTCCCGGCAATTAAGTCCAAGCGTTTTACCGACCTTGTTTCTGCATCAATGCCCTTTATATGGTACAGCTCCGAGGGATGCTGCCCTAAGGCACCTGAATGCAGATAAATAATAGCACAACAGATTTTAAATAGCAAGTAAAATTTTTAAAGCCGTGTTATAATAAAACAAAAAGGAGTGACGCCCATGCCATACGTTAACATTAAAATTACCCGCGAAGGCAACGTAACGCCGGAGCAGAAAAAACAGCTTATCGAAGGAGCAACGGAGCTTCTGCACCGCGTGCTCAACAAAAACACCGCCACCACGGTTGTGGTTATCGACGAAGTTGACACCGATAACTGGGGCATCGGCGGCGTGCCTGTAACAGAGATTAGGAAGAAGAAGTAAAATAAAAGGGCACGTTAAGCGTGCCTTTTTGTTTTACTTACCTTTATTTTCTTTTTATATTTTTATTTACGTTTCATCTTTGTATTTACGTTAGTATATCTTAATTTACTTTTTTATTCATATTACTTTTTGTAGGCCAAAAAGTAACCAAAAAGCCTTCGCTCCTCCAAAAATTATACGGATGACTGTATCAAATACGTATAGCACTTGCTGCGCCTGCGGAACTCGTTTGCTGCGCAAACTCAAACAGTCCTCGGCTATGCTGCAAGTGCTTTTTTATTTAAAGCCAGCATCCTATTTTTGGGAAGTCGCGTCCTGCCGTAAACTGTACTTTTTAACTTCTTTATTTAGTATATTCTGCTTTTGTATCAAACTTTATATATATTAATTATTAAAATTTATATAATTTACGGTATTATGCAATTATAACATGGTGGCAAGATTGATATTTGAATTAAATAATTATAATGTGCGAATTTGAGCGGTACAAGCATCCTAAATTAAGTACATTAAAAGTGCGGTTTACGGCAATCGCGGCATTAAAAATTTAGCGGTATTTAATAAAAAGCAATAAAAATTTTCCGGTGTTTGAGCGCAGCGAGTTCCGTGGAAATTTTTATTGGTTGCGGTGTTCCGCGTGCGGATTTTTTGCTTTAGCAATAAAATACGTAAATTTTTGTCAGCCGCGTGAGTTTTCTTGGTTCATTCTTTTGCTCAATCAAAAGAATGAACATGTGTAAAAAAGTAAATCAAGATATATTAAACTGCATACAAAGGAGTAAAAGGAAATAAAAAACGAAATAACATAAAAAGTAAATAAAGAATATTAACGTTAATTCAAAGACGCTGCCTATATAAAAGAAAATGAACAAGGTAAAGAAAAAACAGCCCGGTCAGGCTGTTTTTTCATAGTTTTATCCGCGCAAGCGGTTTTTAATTTACACCCTGCGCGATATTTGCCGTCAGTGCGCTGATGCTTTCGGTAAGTTTATCCAGCTTGCTTTCCATGCGTATTAATAAATACCACGAAAGCATTACCGGAAACCCGAAATTTGCCAGCTGGCTGAAGATAAGTTCCGCGTCCATCGCTTAGCCGCCTTATTTCAGCACGTTCACTTCGGTAGTGCGCACGCGCGCTTCCACAACTTCGGCAAGCGCGTTGCCGTCGGCATTAAATACACCGCTGTCTACAATGCTCTGCATGGCGGTACGCGCTTCTTCCGCCGTAACATTTTCGCGCGGGTCGGTTACGTTAAGCACCTTCTGTTTGCCATCGGCTTTTTTAAATACAAGCTGTAATACTTTTTCCATGTTTCAATCTCCCTTCGGTTAATTACTCGGCTTCCGCCACTTCCGCTTTTTCGGTTACAACAATGTTCACAACTTCGTTTTCCATCAGGCTGCCCAGCGCCGTACCAGCTTTAACAAGCTCATCAGCACCCGCGTCTTTTTTGATGCCCGAGTAGGTGTGCGCCTTGGTCTGCGCTGTACCTTCGCCATCGAAGCCGTCCTCCACGTTGATAGACATTGTTTGAGATAACACTGTTTTTGCTGCTGCCATTTTAGCATGCTCCTTTCCTTGGGCTGTTTGTTTTTTGTGTTTGCCCTTACACCCATATAAACGGATTTTATGCCTTAAAAATTTACCTGCCTGTAAAATTTTTTTATTTTTCCGCCCGTAAAAATTTTTTGCTTAATTTTTTTGCGCATGGTTAATTTTTGCCACTGTTTTGCCGTTTATATGGGTGAGTTTCTTTTCTTTTCTCTTTTTTCTTGTTTTTTCTCTTTATCTTTTCTTTGCCGTATTACGTTCTTACCTTGTTCTTAAGTAATTCAAAGATTATATATATAATTTACCTTGTTCCCTAACTACTACCGTACGTAAGCAGTAAAAACCAAAAATGCCCACGCAAAACAGGCACTATCTCCAAACTGAGATAGTGCCGTAAGCAGTAAACTCCACCCCTTCATGCACAAAATAAAAAAAGAGAGCAGCGCTGCCCTCTTTAAACATGCAAAAGCTATATTAAAATTTTTACTGCCAAAACACCGAAAGCCGCCGCAAGCACGCCCAAAAGGCAGCTTAACGCGGCGTATAACAAAGCGCAGGCAAGGTTTCCTTCCGCAAAAAGCGTATATACTTCATACCCGAAGGATGAAAACGTGGTAAACCCGCCCAGCACGCCTGCACATAAAAACAAACGCCACACCGGCGGTAAAAGGCCTTTATCCACAATCAGCGTCATTAAAAGCCCCATTAAAAAGCAGCCGCTGATGTTAATAATAAAAGTGCCGTACGGCAGCTGCGGGTTAAAATATTTTACGGCGGCATTGCCTGCAAGATAACGCAGCACTGCACCAAGCGCGCCCCCAACAGCGATGTATAAAAGGTTCATGGTTTAACTCCCTGCTGATGATTTTAAAAGTATTTTTAATTATAACATACTCATGGATGTTTGATAAAACTTTTGGCAGGAAGGTTTGTAATGGGAGGCTTGGCACTAAGTGGCGCTCGTTAAGGTTCACTAATTTTACTCGCTATTCGCTCGCAAAATTTGCGTGCCTTCGCTGGCACAAATCTAAACTTCGCCAAAGGCTCGTTTATATTTGGCACTCAGGCAAAAAAGCGCACTGCGGCGCTTTGGGCACGCAGTGCAATGAAAGGTGATGACTGTGGGGTTTTTATATAACGGCGTGCTGTGTTTTTATATCTGTATAAGCTCCGCCGTTACTGTTTATCAGTCTATGCCGGTTATTATTTAAAAATCTAAGCTTCGCCAAAGGCTCGCTTATATTGGGCGATGTTAAGAACCGTAAATTCCGCTCTTTATTCAATCGCAAAATTTGCATAGCTTTTACGTTACGCTTATTGCCGTATCTATCACCCGGCACTAAGCAGCGCTCATTTATGGTCGTCGATAATGGCTGCCTCGCCCTGTTCGCCGGTGCGGATTTTAACTGCATTTGCAAGCGGATAGATAAAGATTTTGCCGTCACCGGGCTGACCTGTTTTAAGGACTTTCTGGGCTACGCGCAAAACTTCGTCCACCGGAACCTCGCAGACAACGGTTTCTATTTTAACCTTCGGCACAAGGTTAATATCGTAAGCCTGCCCGCGGTACACTTCCTTATGCCCCTTCTGCAAACCGCAGCCAAACACCTGGCTTACCGTCATGCCGGTAACGCCAATTTCCGCAAAAGCAACTTTCAGTTCGTCCAGTTTTTCGGTTCTGGTTATAATATCTATTTTGGTAATCGGTCTCATAACTGCCTCCGTAAATTATTTGCCTGCCGGTGCCGGTTTGGCGGCAAAGGCCGGTGCTTCCTGCACGGCAAGGTTAGTAAGCGGCGTGCCGTTTATAATGCTCTGGCGGTAAGCGCGTTCGCCGTGTTCAACAATGTCAAGCCCGCTTTCTTCTTCGGCAGCATCAGCACGCAGGGTTGTAACTGCGCCCACTATTTTTAAAATTATGTAGGTGCCAACAACGGCCATCACAATAGCAACCACTACCGTTACCGCCTGTACATACAGCTGGTGCGCGTTGCCGTAAAAAAGCCCGTCCGCACCGGCGGAGTTTGTGGTTTTTGTTGCCCAAAGCCCGGTTGCCAGTGCGCCCCAGGTGCCGCCAACGCCGTGTACGCCGAATGCGTCGAGTGCGTCGTCGTACCCGAGTTTTGCCTTAACAATGGCCACTGCCGCAAAGCACAGCACGCCGCCGATAAGCCCGATTAAAACGGCCGGCACAACGGTTACAAAGCCTGCCGCCGGTGTAATGGCAACAAGCCCTGCAATGCAGCCGCTTGCTGCGCCAAGCATGGTGGGGTGCCCGTTAACAAGCCATTCTGCGCCAACCCACGATAAGGTTGCCGCTGCAGCAGCTGCCTGCGTTACCACAAACGCACCGGCTGCAAGGCCGTTTGCGCCAAGCGCGCTGCCTGCGTTAAAGCCGAACCAGCCGAACCACAAAAGCGCTGCGCCCAGCACCGTCATCGGCAAATGGTGCGGCAGCATGGGCACAACACCCTTGCCGCTGCGCTTGCCAAGCATAATGCAGGCTACCAGTCCGCTGACGCCGCTTAAAATATGGATAACCGTGCCGCCCGCAAAATCGAGCGCGCCCAAATCACGCAGCCAGCCGCCAACGCCCCATACCCAGTGCGCCATGGGGTCATACAAAAACGTAGTCCACAAAAAAGTAAACAGCACAAAGGCGCCAAATTTAAAGCGTTCGGCGTAAGCGCCGGTAATAAGCGCCGCCGTAATTACCGCAAACATGCACTGAAATGCCGCAAAGGCAAATAGCGGCACCGTTGCGGAATAATCTTCGTAAGGCGCGGCAAAAAGCGCCATATCGGTAAGCCCTGCCCAGCTTAAGCTGCCGATAACGCCGTTAATATCCGGCCCAAAGGCAAGGCTGAAGCCGAACAGCACCCACTGCACGCTTACCATTGCCACAATAAAAAAGCTCTGCATAATTGTTGTCAGTACGTTTTTGCTGCGCACCATGCCGCCGTAAAAAAACGCCAGCCCCGGTGTCATCAGCATTACAAGCGCAGCACTTATCAATACTCACGCCGTGTCGCCGGTATCAACTGCCGGCGCTCCTTCTGCGGCAAGCACCGTGCCCGGAATGCCCAAAAGCACGCCTGCCGCCAGTAAACCATGTATTAATCCCCTCATATTAGCCCTCTTTTCTGTAACTAAAACAAAAGCGGGGTGTACCTTTTAAGATACACCCCGTTGTGCAGCAAAACTCAAATTCGGTTTTAATATACGCCAAACAGCAATTCACTGTAAGTCGGGTACGGCAGGTATTTGCCGCCCATCAGTTTTTCCAGTTCGTCGCCGGCTTCGCGCAAAGCGCCCATATCTTTTAAAATAACGTCATGGTAATAATCTGCCTCTGCCTGTGCAGATGTTTTTACAACGTCACCAAGCCCTGCTTTTAATTTTTCTGCATCTGTGTAAAGCAGGCTGCTGAGCGTTGCAATTTTGGAAGCAAGCTCCGTTTCGAAGCTGCCTGTAATGCCAAGCTCTTTTTTGCTCTTTGCTGCCGCCGTTAAATCGGCAGTGTAAAGTGCTGCGGCGGGCAAAATGTCTTTAAACAGCATATCAAGCATTGCCAGCGCTTCAATGCGGATTGCCTTACTGTAATTTTCAAGCGAAATTTCCAGCCTGCTGCGGACTTCCGCTTCGGTAAAGATGCCGTGTTTTACAAACAGGCTGATGTTTTTCTCTTTAACCATGTAAGGCAGTGCTTCAGGAGTGGATTTGAGATTGAGCAGCCCCCTCGATTTGGCCTCTTCAACCCATGCATCGGTATAACCGTCACCATTGAAGATGATGCGTTTATGCGCGATTACGGTTTCTCTGACGAGTTCTACCACTGCGGCATCAAAATCGGCCGCTGCTTCTAATTTATCGGCAAACTCCTCCAGAGCTTCGGCAACAATGGCGTTTAAAATAACGTTCGGCCCGGCAATGGAGGCGGCAGAACCAACCATGCGGAACTCAAACTTGTTGCCGGTAAATGCAAACGGCGAAGTACGGTTTCTGTCCGTATTGTCTTTTTTCAAAGCAGGCAGCACATTGCCGCTCAGCTTCAATTCGCCTTCGTCTGCGGGTTTATATTCAACACCTGCTTCAATGGCTTTCAGCACATTGGTAAGCTCGGTGCCTAAAAACATTGATACTATCGCCGGCGGCGCTTCGTTGGCGCCAAGGCGGTGGTCATTGCCTGCGCTGGCAACGCTTATGCGCAGAAGGTCCTGGTATTCGTCAACCGCTTTAATAACGGCTGCCAGAAACAGCAGGAAACGGTGGTTTTTATACGGCTCTGCCCCAGGGTCGAGCAGGTTTTCACCTTCAACCGTGCCCAGCGACCAGTTGTTATGCTTGCCGCTGCCGTTTACGCCGTCAAAAGGTTTTTCGTGCAGCAGGCACACCAGATTATGCTTGCGTGCCACGCTCTGCATCAGTTCCATGGTAAGCTGGTTATGGTCGGTTGCAATGTTGGTGCCTGCAAAAATCGGCGCCAGCTCGTGCTGAGCAGGTGCAACCTCGTTGTGCTCGGTTTTGGCAAGCACGCCCAGCTCCCACAGTTTTTCATCAAGCTCTTTCATAAACGCCTTAACGCGGGGTTTGATAATGCCGAAATAATGGTCCTCAAGCTCCTGCCCTTTCGGCGGCATTGCGCCGAACAGCGTACGGCCCGCAAACTTCAAATCGCGGCGTTTATCGTACATATCTTTATCTACCAAAAAGTATTCCTGCTCCGGCCCAACCGTTGTAATAACCTTTTCGGTGCTTTCGCCAAACAGTTTTAAAATGCGCCTTGCCGCACGGTCTACACAGCACATGCTGCGCAGAAGCGGAGTTTTCTTGTCAAGCACATCGCCCGTGTAAGAACAAAACGCCGTTGGGATATACAGGCAGCCGTCTTTAATAAAAGCATAGCTTGTCGGGTCCCAGGCAGTGTAGCCGCGCGCTTCAAAAGTAGCACGGAGCCCGCCGGAAGGAAAGCTCGAAGCATCAGGCTCGCCCTGTACCAGTTCCTTGCCCGAAAAATCCATAATAACGCGCCCATCCGCCGTAGGCGTGATGAAGCTTTCGTGCTTTTCGGCGGTAATGCCCGTCATCGGCTGGAACCAGTGCGTAAAATGCGTTGCGCCATGCTCCAGCGCCCAGTCCTTCATAGCGTTGGCAATGATATTGGCAATAGGCAAATCCAAAGGCTCACCCTTTAAAACCGCGTTTTTAAAAGCCTTGTAAGTAGCGGTTGGCAGGCGGTCTTTCATAACAGTTTCGTTAAAAACCTCGCTGCCAAAAAATTTCGGAACACTCGTCATTTTTCAGTCCCCCTCAAAATAAAAACAAAATAAAAAAAGCAACGCGCGAAGTTTAAATGCTTCTGCAACTTCGCTGTTGCTTATGCTGTAATTATAGCCCCCTTTACACATTTTGTAAAGCCTTCTGGTAAATGTTTTTATTTTCTGAAAATTTAGTGGATTTTGTGCCGTATGTATTAGACAAATTTCTGTAAAAACAATTGACAAGCACTTTTAAAAGTTCTAAAATATTTACATCAAAAACACAAGTTAACCAGGATGCCCGGAAAAACGCCGGGCATTACTTAATAAAAGAAAGAGGTTTTAACACATGGCTGAAATGTTATACGAAGGCAAAGCCAAAAAAGTTTTCGCCACCGCCGACCCCAACGAAGTAGTTATCTATTATAAAGATGACGCTACTGCCTTAAACGGCGCCAAAAAAGGCACCATTGTTGATAAGGGCATTATGAACAACACCATTACCAGCTTCTTTTTTGACCTGCTCGGCAAAAACGGCGTTGAACACCACTTTATTAAAAAGCTCAGCGACCGCGAACAGCTTTGCAAAAAAGTAAAAATCATTCCGGTTGAAGTTGTATGCCGCAACATTGCCGCAGGCAGCCTTGCCAAAAAAATGGGCGTTGAAGAAGGCTATGTGCTTAAACGCCCGCTGGTAGAATTTTACTACAAAAGCGACGCACTTGACGACCCGATGATCAGCCCCGACTACGGCGAAGCCTTTGGTTTTGCAACCGATGAACAGATTGCAAAAATCCGCGAAATGGCGCTCAAAATCAACGCTGTATTAAAAGACTTCCTGGCACAGCGCAAAGTACGCCTGATTGACTTTAAAACCGAGTACGGCATCGACAGCGAAGGCAACATCATCCTTGCCGACGAAATTACTCCGGACACCAGCCGCCTGTGGGACTGGGACACCAACGAAAAGCTGGATAAAGACCGTTTCCGCCGCGACATGGGCAACGTGGAAGAAGCCTACCACGAAGTAATCCGCCGCTTAACGGGTGAAGGGAAATAAAATAACCCTGCTTGCGCAGATATGCAAATGTACAGATGTACAGATGTACAGATGTACAGATTAAACGCCGCCTTAACAGCGGCGTTTTTTATTTATATTTGTTTTTTATTTACGTTACGGCTTTGTAATTAGGTTATTATATTTTTATTTACGGTTTTATTCATATTACTTTTAATTTTGTTTTCGTCTTTGATTATACGTTATCAATTTTTATTTACTTTATTATTCATGTTCATTCTTTGTAACCAAAGAACGAACCAAGAAAGTTTTGCGGCTGCGGCTTTTTTACGCAATAATTTAGTATAAAAACGGCAAAAATTGCGGAACTCGCTTCGCTCAAACAGCCTTATTTTTGCCGTTTCTCTTATTAAATATTGCTAAAAACCCAATGCCGCATTTTGTACTGTATTGTACTTTTAATGTGCTGACTATATTCAAAAATATAATGTACAATATTGCATTATTTGACAAGCACGGCAACAATACTATCTAATTAAAAATTTACCAAAGTACGAATTTGGGCGAAGCCGCGACATTCAAAAAACAGGCGAAAACTTTAAATAACAAGGCACTTGCAGCAATAACCGAGGACTGTTTGAGTTTGCGCAGCAAACGAGTTCCGCAGGTGCTGCAAGTGGCAAACTGATTTGATACTGAGCCGTTAAGTTTTTTGAGGAGCGAAGGCTTTGGGCTAAATCGCCAATTAGTAACGAGCCGAAGGCGAAGTTAATAATTGTGCCAGTGAGGCTATGCAAATTTTACAAGCGGATAGCGAGCAAAATTTACGAACCTTAATTTAAAAATAAATAAAGCAGCAACTGCCAAAGGCAATATACCTTTCAGCGGTTGCTGCTTTTTTACTATATAAGCACACAAAATATTATGTACAAACTATACAATTATTTCCCCGGTTCAAACAAACCTTCGTTGTCGTCCCACAAAACTATTTTATCTTCTTTTAAGGTTTCCGCAAGGCGGATAACGCGCTGGTTGCTGCTGCCGCGGAAGCGCAGGTTGGGGTCTTTTTTTGCTTCCACAAATTCGCCGTCCACCAGTATGTCAATGCAGTCCAAAAGTGCGCGCGTAATTTCATAGTCGCACAGGCGGCCGGTTAACAGGTCTTTTTCAAGGTCGTAACCGGTATAGCACCATACGGTTTTATTGGGGTACATTTTGCGCAGGCGCTGCATAAAGGGCAGCAGTGCTTTCTGGTTGGCGGGTTCAAACGGTTCGCCGCCCAAAAGGCTGAAGCCTTTAATATACGGCGGCTTTAAGGCGTTTAAAATTTCTTCTTCCGCCGCTGCGTCAAACGGCTGGCCGTAGTCAAAATCCCAGGCTTCCTGGTTAAAGCAGCCTTTGCAGTAATGCGTGCAGCCGCTTACAAACAGCGATACGCGCACGCCCGGCCCGTTGGCGACATCATGTGTTTTAATTGCCGCGTAGTTCATGGCAGGCCTCCGTTACAGGTGCAGAACGCGGGATTTGATTTCTTTGGTTTTGCCCACGTTCCAGAAGTTTTCGCCCAGGTAGCCGCAGGTACGGCGGGTTACGTTCATCAGGTTATGGTCTTTGTTGCCGCAGTTCGGGCATTCCCATTCCAAATCGTCGTTGATGATAATTTCGCCGTCAAAGCCGCACACATGGCAGTAGTCGCTCTTGGTGTTGAACTCTGCGTACTGAATGTTATCGTAAATAAAGCGCACTACATCTTCCAGCGCTTCGGTGTTGTGGCGCATGTTCGGAATTTCCACGTAGCTGATGGCGCCGCCGCTGGAAATTTTCTGGAACTGGCTTTCAAAGGCAAATTTGCTGAAGGCGTCGATATTTTCGCGCACGTCAACGTGGTAGGAATTGGTGTAGTAGCCTTTATCGGTAACGTCGTCAATAGTGCCGAAGCGTTCTTTATCTATGCGGGCAAAACGGTAGCACAGGCTTTCGGCCGGAGTGCCGTACAGTGCAAAGCCGATGCCGGTCTGCTGTTTCCATTTATCGCATTTGGCGCGCAGGTAGCGCATTACGCGCAGCGCAAATTCTTCGCCCACGGGGTCGGTATGGCTTACGCCCTTCATCAGCTTGGTCATTTCGTACACGCCGATATAACCGAGCGAAATGCTGCTGTAACCGCCAACAAGGTATTTATCAATGGTTTCGCCTTTTTTCAGGCGGGCAATGGCGCCGTACTGCCAGTGCACGGGGCTTACGTCGCTCTTAACGCCCATCAGCGCGTTGTGGCGGCACATTAAAGCCTTGTAGCAAAGCTCAAGCCTTTCATCCAAAAGCTTCCAGAACTTCTGCTCGTCGCCCTTGGCAATAATTGCCACCTGCGGCAGGTTGATGGAAACAACGCCCTGATTGAAGCGGCCTTCAAATTTGTAGTTGCCGTTTTCGTCCTTCCACGGAGCAAGGAAGCTGCGGCAGCCCATCGGCGAAAATACGTTGCCTTCGTAGTTTTCGCGCATTTTCTTGGCGGAAATATAATCCGGATACAGGCGTTTGGCGCTGCATTTAACGGCAAGTTTGGTAATATAATCGTATTTGCCGCCTTTTAAGCAGTTGTGTTCATCCAAAACATAAACCAGTTTCGGGAAGGCAGGGGTTACATAAACGCCCTTGTCGTTTTTAATGCCCTGCAAACGCTGGCGCAGAATTTCTTCCACAATCATGGCGTTTTCTTTCAAATATTCGTCATCTTCCTGCAAATTGAGGAAGATGGTTACAAACGGCGATTGCCCGTTAGTGGTCATTAAAGTGTTAATCTGGTACTGAATGGTCTGCACGCCGCTTTGCAGTTCGCTCTTTAAGCGGGCCTGCACCAGGCGTTCCACCGTTTCGGCAGGCAGGCTGTCGCCCACTTCGTCAAGCACGGCTTTTTTAAATTTGTTGTAGCTGCGGCGCAGATATTTGCCCAAATGGCGGATATCCACCGACTGGCCGCCGTACTGGCTGCTGGCAACGCTGGCGATAATCTGCGTCATAACGGTGCAGGCAACCTGGAAGCTCTTGGGGCTTTCAATGAGCTTACCGTTCATAACCGTGCCGTTGTCCAGCATATCGCCGATATTAATCAGGCAGCAGTTAAAAATAGGCTGAATAAAATAATCGGCATCATGGAAATGAATTGCGCCTTCGTCATGCGCTTTGGAAATTTCTTCCGGCAGGATAATGCGGCGGGTTAAGTCTTTGGAAACCTCGCCGGCAATCAAATCGCGCTGGGTGGAAGCCATAACGGCGTTTTTGTTGGAATTTTCTTCCATAACGTCTTTATTGCTGTTGCGGATTAAAGACAGAATGCTTTCGTCCGTAGTGTTTGCCTTGCGCACCAGCGCACGGGTATAGCGGTAAATGATATAGGCTTTGGCAAGGTCGAATTTGCCCTCCTGCATCAGCTGATGCTCTACCATATCCTGAATATCTTCTACCAAAAGGCGCATACGGTTGCGGCTTTCTACATAATGTGCAATGTTTTCAATTCTGTCTTCGGCAATGCGTTCACTTTCATCAACAGCATTGTTGGCTTTCTGGATGGCTACAACTATTTTGCTGCGGTCAAAGTCAACCGTAGAGCCATCGCGCTTGATTACCTTCATTGTCCTCCCTCTTTCCATGTTTAAATATTTAACGTAAAGTCATCGCTTTTACAAAATAATTCCTAACCATAATACCATACTTTAATATCAAAGTAAAGCAAAACACCACCATATATTGTTAATTTAATTTTTATGTTAACAATATTTTGTGCTTTACAGTTTTTGTTCCATCTGTTTACGCCCCGGCAAAGTTTGTTTTTGTCAAGCCCGTACGCCTTCTTTTAACAGTAATTTTTTCGGTTTTTACTTTGGTTATCTTTCTTTTTCGCAGTTTTTTAATAAAAATTATCCGCTGCCGGAAAATTTACCGCAGCGGAGTTTATTATACATTAGTTTGCAAATTAAAAACAGTATTGTAAATTTATTAAAAAAAGTCTATAATATACAAGTCTGATATTGAAAGACTCACACTAAAATGCAGACATCTGTTAATAAATAACCGGAGGTTATAATATGGAAATTACAACCATTCATCTTGATATGGTGCAGTCGGTTGCTCTCGCCATAGTCAGCTATTACATCGGCATGTGGATAAAAAGCCACAGCGCCGCCCTGCAAAGGTTCAGCATTCCGGCGCCGGTAATAGGCGGCCTGCCTTTTGCGCTGGTATTTTCGCTGCTGAAAATTTACGGCATTGCCGATTTTACCTTTGACGACACGCTGCAAAAAGTAGCGCTGCTGTGCTTTTTTACCACCATCGGCATGATGGCAAGTTTAAAACTTGTTAAAAAAGGCGGCCTGCTTCTCGTAGGCTTCTGGTTCACTTCAACAATACTCGGTATTTTGCAGAACGCCATTGGCATGGGCGTTTGCAGCCTGATGGGCATTGACAAATTCTACGGTATTCTTGCCGGCGCCGTGGCACTGATGGGCGGGCTCGGCACAAGCGCCGCCTTCGGCCCGTTTTTTGAACAGAACTACGGCGTTACCGGCGCAACAACGGTTGCCATTACGGCCGCTACCTTCGGTATGGCAACGGCGCTCATTATCGGCGGCCCTTTCGGCGAAAAGCTGATTAAAAAATATAAGCTCAAAACCCCTAAAGCCGCCAAAGAGGACGCTCCGCTGGAAGAAATTGACGAAACGGAAACCACCGTTACCGGCGAAAACCTCATTCCCGCACCGGCGGCTGCTGCGGAAATTTTAAAAGCGCTGGGCTTTGTCGCTATCGCCATGGGGCTGGGCAGTATTTTAAGCACCTACCTCGGCCAGTTTATTACGCTGCCGGTATATATCGGCAGTATGCTTATCGCCGCCGTTATCCGCAACATAGGCGACTTCAGCAAAGCGTACAAAATTGAAGGCGTCGGCATGGACTGCATTGCCGATATTTCGCTGGTGCTTTATGTAACCATGGCCATTAACAGCCTTAAACTGTACGAGCTTATTAACCTGGCACTGCCGCTGATTGTTATTCTCATCATTCAGACCCTTTTAATGGTGGCCTTCGCCTGGGGCGTATACTTCTTAATGTTCGGCAAGGATTACGACTCTGTAATGCTTGCGGTAGGCGGCATCGGCTTTGCCATGGGCGCAACCGCCAACGGCCTTGCCAACATGCAGTCGCTTTCCGATAAATACGGCTTCTCCCCTAAAGCGTGGATGATAGTTTCGCTCGTCGGCGCGTTTTTAATTGACTTTACCAACGCCATCATCATAACGTGGATGATAACGCTGTAACTTAAATTTAATGCTTATACTAAAAACAGCCGGTATTTTCTTTACCGGCTGTTTGCTTTTATGTAAGTTGTATTTATGGTATAATACCCTTCGTGAGATAGCTGGACTGGCTTTTCCACTCCACAAGAGTGGAGGTGGTACTATGACGGTATTCGAAGCATTATCTTTTGCTGTAATGTTTGCTACCTTAGTAGTGCTTATTCTCTCGTTCCGCAAATAGCAGAATGAGAAAAGCCGCGTAACCAATGCGGTAACACGGCCTTCCGTCAATTTTTAATTGAAGTGGGGAGAGCCGGTGTTCCCATACCAGCTATCTCTCTTTTCTTATTATACATCATAGCTTTTAAAACGGCAAATTTTATTGCCGCGCACTTTTACTTATGTTAATATTAGGGCAGAAGCGGCTTATTCTGCCGTTTGTTTAAGAAAGCAAGGTATATTTATGAAAATAACACAGGTTGTGGCCGCGCTGATATGGCGCGAAGATAAAATTTTAATCTGCCGACGCCCGGCAAACAAGGCGCGGGCGCTCTTATGGGAGTTTCCCGGCGGCAAGGTGGAAGCAGGCGAAACAAAACAGCAGGCGCTGGTGCGCGAATGCCGCGAAGAACTGGGCATAACCGTTGTGCCCGGCAGCGTTTATTATGAAGTAACGCACACCTACCCCGATATTACGATACACTTAACGCTGTTTAACTGCACCACGCAGGACGAACCGCAGCGCCTGGAGCACAGTGAACTGGCGTGGGTACTGCCCCAAAACGTAACTGCCTATGACTTTTGCCCGGCAGATAAAGCAATAGTTGCTAAAATTACGGCACAGGCAAACGCCAAAATAAAAACCGAACGGCTTTACCTGCGTGAACTTACTCCAGGCGACGAAGCGGAACTGAAAAACTTTTTGCAGGATAACGAAGTAATGTACGCCTGGGAAGCGCCGTTTACGGATACCGAAGTTGCGGCATGGCTTACCGAAAACCTGCGCCGCTACAAAGCGGACGGCTTTAGCTTTTACGCCGTAACCGAAAAATATAGCGGCAAATTTTTGGGCGTATGCGGGCCGCTTATTGAAACTATTAACGGCGTGCGGTACATGGGCGTAGCGTATATTTTTAACAAAGCCTGCTGGGGCAAGGGCTACGCCACGGAAGCAGCACAGGCAAGCGTTAACTATGCTTTCGGCGCGCTTGGTGCAGAAGAAGTTATCGCGGAAATCCGCCCGGAAAACAAAAAATCCCGCCGCGTGGCGGAAAGGCTTGGCATGGCGATAAGCGGCAGTTTTGTAAAAACCTACAAAGGCAAAGAAATGCCGCACCTTATTTACATACTGAAAAAGCCGCAAAAAAGCGGCAGAAACGGAGCAGGCAATGTTTGATTTAGACCGCTGGCTTGATAAATACATAGAAGCCGTAGACGCGGCGTTTGGCGCAAGGATTGTGTTCATCGGCCTGCAAGGCAGCTATGCGCGCGGCGAAGCGCACGAAGGCAGCGACATTGACGTTGTTTTAATTTTAAACAGCCTTACGCTTGATGACTTAGCCCTTTACAAAAGCACCATTGCCGGTTTGGAAGAACGCACAAAAATATGCGGCTTTGTAAGCGGCACCGAAGAACTGAAAGCGTGGGACAAGGCAGATTTATTTCAGTTTTGCCGCGACACCAAAGCCATTTACGGCGATTTGGAGTTTATTGCTTTTTTAACAGGCGAAGCTGATGCCAAACGTGCGCTGCACACGGCGGCATGCAATATTTACCACGCCTGCGTACACAATTTTGTGCATGAAGAAAGCGCGGAAGTTTTAAAAACGCTTTACAAATCGGCCTTTTTTGCTTTGCAGGCAAAATATTACCTTGAAACAGGCGCTTATATTGCCAAAAGAAAAGACCTTGCCAATAAATTGCAGGGCGAAGATTTAAAAATACTCACCTGCCCGGCGCAGTTTAAAACAAAAATCAGCCCCGCGGAATTCAGCGCTTATTCCGGGCAGCTTTTAAACTGGGCTGCGGCTGTTATAAAAAATTACGGAGGCGGCACCAATGCAGAAACCGAAAATTAAAATAACCGTTATCGGACGCAAAGGCCCATGCGGCTGCCACCGCGGGCATAAACCGGGCGACAGCTTTGATTTTGACACGGAGCGCGGCAAGCTGTGCCCCATGGCAATGCACGTTGCCTTTCCCTATATCGACATTCTGCGCTACGGCGGTTCAATTCCCGGTGCAGAACCCGGCACAGCAGTATTTTGCTGCCCCGATGTTGATACCATCAACGTTTTTAAAATTGAAGTGGTGAAAGATGAATAAAAACAAAAGCGAACTGCGCAAAATACCGTTTATCGGCCCAAATATAGAGCAGGATTTATTAAATATCGGCATCAGCCGCATTGCCGATTTAAAAGGCAAAGACCCGGAAGAGCTTTACCGCCTGGACTGCGAATTTAAAGGACGGCAGGAGGATTTGTGCCAGCTGTATGTTTTCCGCATGGCAGTGTATTATGCCGACACCGAAAACCCGGACCCCGAGAAACTGAAATGGTGGTATTGGAAGGATAAAAGCTGTCCAAAGCGCTAAATAAAAATACATCTTATTTTGAATGTGATAAAATTTGCAAATAGTTCACCGTTTGTACTTACTTTAGCCAAAGCCTTTTGTTATGATAAAAGTGCAGCAAATACAGAAACGAAGGTGAGATGATATGCAAATTAAAGTTTTAGGGCCAATGACAAAACAGGTGGAGGTATTATTCCAGAATGCTGCCGTGGCCGCTAAAAAGTTAAAATGCCCTGCAAAATTTGAACGCGTGAGCGAACTGCGCCGCATTATGGCCTACGGTGTAATGACTTTACCGGCGCTTGTTATCGACGGCAAAGTTGTGGCAGGCGGCAATGTGCCGGGCGTTGAAGAAATTATGCAGATTATCAAACAAATGCAGTGAAAATTGAATATAAAACTTAATATAAATAAAAACTTGCAGAAGGCATTTGCACTTTGCAAGTTTTGTATTTGACAATGAATTATGTAATACGTTCAGATAAAAACCGAAAACGAAGTTGCAAAATTGCAAAATTTTGCAAAGTACGGTATAATGAGATTGCAAAAAATGCCATTTTTGCAATCTCATTATTTTTATATTGCAGATTTACATTGATTTGCAATTTGGTTTAAAGGATTTGATAATATGGCTTACATTCCCTTATATGAAATATACTATAAACAAAATATTGAATGGTTTCAAGAATATCAGAAGCGTTTTAACAATCTTTTTGCCAAGCATCTTGATATTACCATCAAAGAATTTAACAGAGAAAAAGAATTTCAGCTTTTTTACTGTCACACCGAATACATTGTAACTCTACAAAATAAAATTATGTTTGATTTTCTCAGACTTCAGAAGTTATTCACTCTGCTTCCCGGTGCAGGTATCGATCAGTTTTTAAAATCCTGCATGATTGAAGAAATACAATCTACAAACGAAATTGAAGGCGTAAGAAGTACCCGTCAGGAAATACGTGAGGCAATATTCGCCCAAGGCAAATATAACCCTGATGTTCGCCTTTGGGGCATTGTTAATAAATATAATAAAATTATAAATGCTGAAAATATTAAACTTAAAACCTGTGCAGATATAAGAAATTTATATGATGATTTTATCTTGGACGAGATTAAAAGGAACAACACGTCAGACATTCCGGATGGAAACATTTTCAGAAAAAACAGTGTCGATATTGTCAGCGGTACACAAAAAACCATTCACCGCGGTGTGTACCCTGAAAGTAAAATTATAGATTATATGACAAAAGCACTGCAATTTTTACATGATGATTCTGTTTCCATTTTTATCAGAATTGCTGTTTTTCATTATCTATTTGGCTATATTCATCCGTTTTACGATGGCAACGGGCGTATGTCCAGATTTATAACATCCTATTTTTTATCTAAAAATCTGCATCCTACAATAGCATTGCGCCTATCTGTTTTAATAAAGCAGCATAAAAATGACTATTATAAACTGTTTGAAAACACTAACGCACAAATAAACTGCGGCGATTTAACACCTTTTATAATCTGGTCATTAGAATTTATTGCGTCTGCCATTACAAGTACATATAAACTGCTTTTTGAAAAATATGAATTGTTCTCATCATTAAACCAAAAATTAGATGAGATGTTAAAAAATGAAGATAAAACAACAAAAAGAGTATATAATATACTTTTACAAGCTGCGGTATTTTCTGATATGGGCGCGACATCACAGGAGATAGTACAAACACTTAAATTATCAAAACGGACAATAGACGCCAGAATTAAAGAAATACCAAATGAAATTTTACTGGCAGATAAAACATCACGGCCTTACCACTACAAACTGCGGCTTTCATTTTTCGAGCAGTAAACAACGGCATAAACACAAAAACAGCAGGTTCATAACCTGCTGTTTTTTTTATCATTATTTACCGCCTGCGCGGAGGCATGGTATGTATGCTGTGGCCGTCTGCGGCATGTACCGCTTCGGTAATGCCTTCGCAGAAGGTTGGGTGCGGGTGCAGCGCCATTGCCAGCTGCGCTTTGGTCAGCCCTGCGCTTACTGCCGTAACCATTTCGCCAATCATATCGGTGGCACGCCCGCACATCAGCTGCGCGCCGATAAGTTTTTCCGTTTCTGCGTCAAACACCAGCTTAATAAAGCCGCGGTCCTCGTTTTCGATAATGGATTTGCCGTTGCCGCTCATAATGTATTTGCCGGTAATAACGGCGCGTCCCTGCGCTTTGGCTTCGTCCGCCGTAATGCCAACCGTGGCAATTTCGGGCGATGTATATACGCACGAAGGCACAAGGTTTGCGTCAACCGTCGGCACAAGCCCGCAGATGCCTTCCACACAGGCAATGCCCTGCGCTTCGGCTGCGTGCGCCAGCTGAATGCCGCCGGTAACGTCACCGATAGCGTAAATATGCGGCACGTTGGTTTTATAACCATCGCCCACTTTTACGCGCCCGCGTTCGGTTTCCACGCCCGCAGCTTCAAGGTTCAGCCCTTCGGTAACGGCGCGGCGCCCTACGCAAATCAGCACGCCGTCGGCGCTGACGCTTTCGGTTTTGCCCTTGCGCTCAAAGGTGCAGGTCAGGCGTCCGCCTTCTTGCGTAATGCCGGTTACCATGGCGCCGGTGTTAACCGCAACGCCGCGTTTTTTCAGTATCATGGAAAGGTTCTGCGAAATTTCACGGTCCATATTCGCTAAAATCCTGTCCAGTGCTTCAATAATGGTAACTTTGCGGCCTATGCCGTTATAAACTCCCGCCATTTCCACGCCGATAACGCCGCCGCCGATAATTACCAGCTCCTTATAATCGCAGCTGTCGGTATCAAGCATTTCGTCGCTGGTAACAACATTGGGCAAATCCGCACCGGGAATGGGCGGTACTGCCGGTTTGCTGCCTGTAGCGATAATAAAGTTTTTTGCAGTATAGGTTTCACCGCTGACGGTAATGCTTTCCGGCGAAACAAAAGCCGCCTCACCTTCAAGCACATCAATGCCGTTGCCCTTTAAAAGCTGCGCCACGCCGCCGCGGAGCTGTTCCACTACCTGCGCTTTGCGCGCATGCATGGCTTTAAAATCGGCCTCTGCGCCGGTTACGTTAACGCCCATTTTACCGGCTTCGCCGATTTCGCGGTAAAAATTGGCACTGTGCATTAAGGTTTTGGTAGGTATGCAGCCGCGGTTCAGGCAGGTGCCGCCAACTTCCGCACGTTCCGCAACGGCAGTTTTCAGCCCCAGCTGCGCCGCACGTATAGCCGCCACATAGCCGCCCGGCCCTGCGCCGATAACAATTAAATCGTATTGCATGGTTGTTATGCCTTTCTATATTGTAAGTTGTGCTAAAAATTTACTGATGTCGTTTCCTGCCTGCCCGGCAATTTTTTGTGCTGCCTGCGCCAGTGCCTCCGGCGTAAACGCGCAGCCTTTAAAAAACTGCCCTGCACCGGCAAGCGCCTCCCAGTCCATGGCGTCGGTGTAAACCTCCGCCTCCTGCACCTTGCCGCCGTCAACGCGGCACGCCAGCGTAAAGCTTCCCCATTCAAAACGTGCTTCTGCCTGCCAGGTAAACGGCAGGCGCGTGCCGAGGCGAAAGGCGTCACTTTTAAACTCCGCTTCATAGCGTGCAACTTCCGCCGCGTCAAAATCCGCTTCACTTAAATGCTGCGGCTCGCTGCCGTAAATTTCCGCAAAGGAACGTACAAGCGCATTTTGCAGCACCGGCACCGTTAAAAAAGGGCACACGGACTTTAAATTCAGCACGCGGCTTTTAACGGAGCTTACGCCTTTAGCCTGCAATTTAAGCGGCGATACGGTAAGGTATTTTGCCATTTCATCCGTTTTAACGTCTATTAAAAGCGTGCCGTGGTGGTACTTTTTGCCGCCGCTGGTATAAAAGGCGTTGCCCGATACCTTGCGCCCGTCCACCAGAATATCGTTGCGCCCGCTTTTTTCGGCATTAATGCCGAGGCTTTTTAGCGCGCCGGTAATAACCTCCAGCTGGCGCGCAAGATTGTAAGTGCGTGCGTCCGTTAAAAAAGTAAAGTTTAAATTGCCGCTGTCGTGATACACGGCACCGCCGCCGGAAAGACGGCGGACCAGATGCCCGCCGTCCCTGCGCAGCTGCGCCATATTGCACTCGGCCCATGGATTTTGGTTGCGCCCGATGACCACCGTATTTTTGTTCTGCCACAAATACAGCGTTACGCTGCCCGCCGGGGTGTGTTCCAAAAGGTAACGCTCCACGGCAAGGTTGCGGTAAGGTTCGGTGCAGTCGGTAATATAACAGGAAACCGGGACTTTATCTGTGTACATATTTTAAAACAGGTTTGCGTGCCGCCTGTACTTCGTCCGGGCGCTTAATCTGCGCATGGTGCGGAGCGTTATGCATATATTCCGCGTCGGTATGTGCCAGCTCATGCAGCTCCAAAAGTGCCTGCACTGCTTCGTCCAGCGTCCTGCGCGCTTCGGTTTCGGTCGGCTCCAGCATCAGCGCTTCGTGTACAATCAGCGGGAAGTACATCGTCGGCGGGTGAATGCCGCGGTCAATCAGAGACTTGGCAACATCCAGCGCCGTTACGCCGGTAGCTTTTTTCAGTTTCTCCAGGCTCATAACAAATTCGTGCATGCAGGTATGGTCATAAGCCATATCGTAAGTATCCTTTAATTTGTGCATCATGTAGTTGGCATTCAGCACTGCCGTTTCACTGGCTTCACGCACGCCTTCCGCGCCGAGTGTCAGCACATAAGTAAGAGCCCTCATGCAAACAAGGAAGTTGCCGTAAAACGCGCGCATCTGCAAATGCCCCTCGCCTGCACCGTCGCCCAGTGCAGATTTAGGCAGGAACTTCTCAAGCAGGGCTTTGCAGCCGACAGGGCCTGCGCCCGGGCCGCCGCCACCGTGCGGAGTGGAGAAGGTTTTATGCAGGTTAAGATGCACAACATCAAAGCCCATATCGCCGGGGCGCGCAATGCCCATAACGGCGTTTAAGTTAGCGCCGTCGTAATAGCACAGGCCACCCGCTTCGTGGATGATATTGGTAATTTCCAGAATATTGCTGTCAAACAGGCCAACGGTATTCGGGTTCGTCAGCATTAAACCTGCGGTAGTATCGTCAACAGCGGCGCGCAGTGCATCAAGGTCTACGCAGCCATCCGCATTGGAGGGCACGTTAACCGTGGTAAAGCCCGCCATGGCAGCGCTTGCCGGGTTAGTGCCGTGCGCGCTGTCCGGAACGATAATTTTGGTGCGTTTGGTATCGCCGTTGGCTTCGTGATATTTCTTTATCAGCAAAAGCCCGGTAAATTCGCCGTGTGCGCCTGCCGCCGGCTGAAAGTCCATCTTATCCATGCCGGTAATTTCGCACAGGTATTTATCTAAAATTTCCAGTGCTTCCGTGCAGCCCTGTACGGTTTCTTTGGGCTGCAGCGGGTGAACGGCGGCAAAACCTGCCTGGTTTGCCATCTCGTCGTTAATGCGCGGGTTGTATTTCATAGTGCAGCTGCCCAGCGGGTAAAACCCGTTGTTTACGCCGTGCGCGCGGTTTGCAAGCGCAGTATAATGGCGGCTGATTTCCGTTTCCGAAAGTTCCGGCAGCGGCAAAGCGCTCTTGCGCGCCAAAGCCTCCGGCAGTGAAGTTACAGGCACATCGCAGGCCGGAAAAATATCGCAGCCATGCCCGGGAGTGCTTTTTTCAAACAACAATTCCATTATGCGCACACCTCCTTCACAATGGCAACCGCCTTATCAAGTGCTTCTTTGGTGGCTTTTTCGGTTACGCACCACAGCACGCCCTCTTTAACCGGCAGCCCGCCGAGGATGCCCTCTTTGGCAAGTGCGGCCAGCACTTCCTCCTGCTTAGGCAGAGTAGTAACAAATTCGTGGAAAAATTCGCCGCCGTAAACAAGGTTTACGCCTTCGATTTTGGTAAGCTCCTGCGCCAGATAGTGCGCTTTGGAAAGGCACAGCGTTGCTGCCTGTTTTAAGCCCTGCGGCCCTACCACTGCCAGATAAACGGAGGCGGTTAAAGCGCACAGCGCCTCGTTGGAGCAGATGTTGCTGCTGGCTTTTTCGCGGCGGATGTGCTGCTCGCGCGCCTGCAAAGTTAAAACGTAGGCGCGGTTGCCGTCAGCGTCAACCGTTTCGCCAACAATGCGCCCCGGCAGCTTGCGCATCATAGCGGCGGTTGCCGCCATAAAGCCAAGGTACGGCCCGCCGAAGCCCAGCGGCAGGCCCAAAGGCTGCCCTTCGCCAACGGCAATGTCTGCGCCGCATTCGGCCGGGGTTTTCATAATGGCAAGAGCAATGGGGTTTACGCCCATAATGTATTTGGCGCCGCCTGCGTGGGTAAGTTCAGCAATTTGTTCAGCTTCTTCAAACTGCCCGTAAAAATTGGGCTGCTGCACATAAACGCAGCAAACATCAGGCGTAAGCATTGCTTTTAACGCGTCAAGGTCTGTTCTGCCGTCTTTGGCAGGCACAAGGCGCAGCTCAGTACCGGCACCGAAGCAGTAAGTCTGCATGGTGGCAATAACGTCCGGGTTAGCGGCAGCGCTTACAAGCGCCACGCTGCGTCTGCGGTCGCGGCACATGGCAGCGGCTTCGGCAGCGGCAGAAGCGCCGTCATACACGGAAGCATTGGCAGTGTCCATGCCGGTCAAATCGCAAATCATCGTCTGATATTCAAATATGGACTGCAAAATGCCCTGGCTCATTTCTGCCTGGTATGGCGTGTAGCTGGTTACAAACTCCTCTTTGGAGGTAATGTATTTAACAATGGAAGGAATGTAGTGGTCATAAGCGCCTGCGCCACGCAAAATTGTGCCGAACACGGTATTTTTGCCGGCCAGCTCCTGCATTTTGGCACGCACTTCCAGTTCGCTCATGCCTTGGGGCAGGTTCAGCGGCTTATCAAGGTAAACTTCGGCAGGCACGTCTTTAAACAGGCTGCGGATACTGCCGTAGCCTGCTGCGGCAAGCATTTCCTGCCGTTCTTCTTTAGTAGAGGGGATATAGCTTCCCATAGGCGCCCTCCTTTATGCCTGTTCTTCTTTTACAAATGCTTCGTATTCTTCAGCAGTCAGCAAATCTTCCTGGTCGGTAATTTCGTCAAAACGTACCAGCCATGCATCATAAGGCGCTTCGTTAATGGTCTGCGGAGCGTCAGCCAGTTCTTCGTTCACTTCGGCAACGGTGCCGGTAACGGGGCTGTAAACGTCAGATACAGCTTTTACGGATTCCACATCGGCAAAGGTATCGCCTGCGGCAAAAGTATCGCCCGGCATCGGCAGGTTAACAAAAACCAGGTCGCCCAGTTCGTTCTGGGCATAATCGGTAAGGCCTACCGTTGCGCTGCCGTCCTCGGCAAATTTCACCCATTCGTGGGATTTGGTGTAGCAAACGTCGTTAGGAATGTTCATAATAAATAGCCTCCTTAAATTGATTTTATTTTAAGCGCGTTTATAAAACGGCAGGGGTACTACTTCGGCGTCAATTCTACGCCCGCGCACATCCACCTGCACTTTGGTGCCAACTTCCGAATAATCTACGGGAACCATTGCCATGGCAACCGGCGCGTTAAGGTACGGGCAGTGCGTGCCGCTTGTTACAACGCCGATTTTTTCTTCGCCGCTGTAAACATCGCAGTGCTCGCGCGCAATGCCGCGGCCGGTAATTTTTAAGCCCACGCGGATTACCTTCGGGTCAGCCTTGGCTAAAATGGCGTCCATGCCGATAAAGCGGTCTTTGCCGAGTTTTACGAAAAAGTCCAGCCCTGCTTCCAGCGGGGTAATATCGTCGGTCAGTTCATGCCCGTAAAGAGGCATGGCAGCTTCCAGGCGCAGGGTGTCGCGCGCGCCAAGGCCGCAGGGAATAAGGCCAAACTCTTTGCCTGCTTCCAGCAAAATATCCCACAGCTTCGGGCCGTCTGCGGCAGCGCAGTAAAACTCGTAGCCAAATTCGCCGGTATAGCCGGTACGCGAAACAATGCACTTAATGCCCTGCACATCCACATCTTTTACAAAGCTGTAATATTTTTTTGGAATGCCCGCTTCCGGCACAATTTTAGCAGCAATTTCTTTGGATTTCGGCCCCTGAAGTGCCAGCTGGGCAACGGAATCGGAAATATCTTCAAAAGAAGCGCTGCCAAAAAGATGCGCCTTGACCCACTCCGCATCCTTATGGCGGTTAGCGGCGTTAACAACCAAAAGATATTCTTCGCCGTTTACTTTATAAATCAGAACGTCGTCAACAATGCCGCCGCGCTCGTTGCACATCGGGCTGTAACGTACCTGCCCGTCATACATATTTTCAAAATCGTTGCAGAACAAATTCTGCACGTTGCTAAGCGCATCATCGCCTTTAATTAAAAATTCGCCCATGTGCGATACGTCAAAAAGACCGCAGGCAGTGCGTACTGCCATATGTTCCTTAATAACGCCCGTATACTGCACCGGCAGGAGATACCCTGCAAAAGGTACAATTTTACCACCGGCCGCAACATGGCAATCATAAAGAGGTGTTTTCAGTTCCATCAAAACAATGCTCCTTTATAACTAATAATCCGGTAGTTATCCGGTATATAGTTCCATTATATACTATTAGTATACGCTATTCAACCGAAGTTTCGGCTTTTAATGCAATAAATATTCCGGGCATGAAAAAAGCAGAAGCCGTAAAAGACTCCTGCTTAAAAAGCTGCGTATGTTATTCTTTCGGTACAATATCGCCGACGCCGTTTAAAATATGGCGCGGGCGGTAAGCAAACACCTGCATGTTTTCGCGCGTGGTTACGCCGCTGAGCACCAGCACCGTTTCCAGGCCGCTTTCCATGCCGGCAACAATATCGGTGTCCATACGGTCGCCAATCATTGCCGCTTCATCGCTGTGCACGCCCAAAAGGCGCAGCCCGGTGCGCATCATCAGCGGGTTCGGCTTGCCAACAAAGTAAGCGCTTTTACCTGTTGCCAGTTCAATCGGCGCAACAAAGGCGCGGCAGGCCGGAATAATGCCGTTTTCCGTCGGACCGGTCAAATCGGAATTGGTGGCAACAAGTTTTGCACCGTTTTGAATCAGCTTAACGGCTTTAATAATCATCTCGTAGTTGTAAGATTTCGGCTCGCCGATAACAACGTAATCCGGCGTGGAATCATTCATGGTAATGCCAACTTCATACAAAGCGTTCATCAAACCGGCTTCGCCCATAACGTAAGCGCTGCATCCGGGCGACTGGCTGTTTAAAAAACGCGCCGTAGCCTGTGCACTGGTGTAAAAATGGGTTTCGTCAATATCAAGCCCCATGCGCTGTAATTTCTGCTGCAAATCGCGCGGCGAACGGTCGCTGGAATTGGTTAAAAACAAAAACTTTTTATCTTCTTTGTACAGCCATTCCACAAACTCCTTAACGCCGGGCAGCAGTCTGTTGCCGTGGTAAATAACACCGTCCATATCGCATATAAAGCCTTTTTTGTTTCTGATTTCATCTAAATTTTCTATTGTAAACACTCCTTTCAGTGCCAAACTCTATTTTTATTATGCAGTAAAATCATCATAAATTCAACTGCGCGGGCAGATAAATTGCAAAGTTAACAAAAAATTTACGCCGGTTTAAAACGAATGTAAAAAATACTGTTCTTTTTGGCAAAAGGGATTTATGGTATAATAAACAGGGTTTTATTTTGTTTTAAGGTGTTTACAGGAGGTTTTTATGCGCATTGTTTTCATAGACGGCATGGGCGGCGGGCTTGTTGCGCAGGTTATCAGCCAGGCAGCGGGGCGCCTTCCGGCGGATACGGAACTTATCGGGCTTGGCACCAACGCGCTGGCTACGGCGGCAATGCTTAAGGCTGGGCTTAAACGTGTGGCCACCGGCGAAAACGCGGTGTGCGTAACGGCACAGACGGCGGATATTATCGTCGCCCCTGTCGGCATTGTACTGCCAAACGCCATGCTTGGCGAAGTAACTCCGCGTATGGCAGAGGCGGTTGCTTCAAGCCGCGCGCGCAAACTGCTTTTGCCGGTATCGCAAAGCCACTTTGAATTTATCGGAGTGGAAAATAAATCCATCGGCACACTTGTAAAAGAAGCCGCCGAAAAAATTGTGGAAATAGCGTCAAACAAAAATTAAAACTTAATATGCCGCACAAAACGGTTATATGTTAAAACGAGGCTAAGCCTGACGCTTAGCCTCGTTTTTTAATGCGTTTTATTTTTTATTATTTAACGCCGGTTTTTAAAAGTTCTGCCAAGGTAATGGCAAACGCCGCGGTGCGCGGTACGGCGGTTTTTAAGTCTACCGATTCGTGGTCGGTATGCTCGTCGTAGTTTTCCACGCCCAAAGCGTCCAAAGTCGGAATGAATTTAGCCGTGCGGTTGCCGTCCGTTAAGCCGCCTGCCACCCATTCGTTCACTTTGCCGCCGAATTCTTCGGCAACAACGCTGCTGTACACATCAATCATTTTCTGTACGGCAGGAGTTTTTTCCATCGGGCCGGTTACAATGCCGCCGGTAACTTCTACTTTAGTGCCGTCGATAACGATTTTATCTGCCAGTGCTTTAATGGCGGCGTCCAAACGCTGCTGCTCAGCAACTTCAAAGCAGCGCACGTTTACTTCGCAGTAAGCGTCGCCGGGGATAACGCTGATTTTATCGTTGGTACTGCCGATAACGCCCACATTAACGGTGTTGGGCGGAATGAACTGGCCGCTGTCCACAATACCGCGCGCTTCCAGTGCTTTGGCGGTAAAATCTTCCGGTTTGCCGGGCATGGGGCTTGCCAGCTTGTGCAGCTCGGTAATGGTGTAAGCCAGCTGGTGAATGGCGTTAGCGCAGCACTGCGAAGCGTTGCCGTGGTGCCCGCCTTTACCGGTAACGGTAATTTTGTATTTGGCGTTGCCTTTGCGCTGGGTTACAATACCCCAGTTCGGGCGTGCAACGTCCATAATAACGGCAAAATCTGCCTGCTGCGAAAGCTCTGCCACAATGCCTTCGGCAGTCGGGCTGCCGCCTTCTTCTTCGGCGTTGGTGTAGTAAATAATTTCTTTATAATCGTCAAAGCCTGCTTCTTTTAAAGCCGCAAGACCGTAAATAACTTCCATAACCGTTGCTTTGTCGTCGCCTACGCCCGGGCCCCAGGCAAAGCCGTTTTCATCCACGCGGAAGGGGCGTTTGGCAGCTTCGCCGCGTTTAAACACGGTGTCAACATGCGCAACCAAAAGCACTGTCTGCGTGCCCTTGCCCTTAAGGCGCGAAATTAAATGGCAGCCGCGGTCGTTATAGCGGAACTCGGTTTCCGCACCAAGTGCCTGCATTTTGGCGGCTACAAATTTATTGGCTTCCGTGGTGCCTTCCAAATCGCCGTTGCCGCTGTCGATATTGGTCAGCGCTTCCAAATCCTTCACATAGTTATCGTACTCTTTTGCCAGATAGTCTTTAATAAATTTACGCATGGCTATCCTCCTTTAATTTGCTATACTAATTAAATTCGCCGCCGCAGGCGTTAATCCTGCCGGGCAGAATTTTTTACCGGCGCTTAAACCGCAGCAGCCAAAACACGTGGTTTCCGTATTTGAAAAACTGACAGCTTACTAAACTCAAACACACAAAAACGGCAGTAAGGCTAAAACCCTGCTGCTGTTTTGTATTTGCCGCTAAAATCAATATTTAATTCTGAAATAATCAAGATAGGCTTTATACCTGTCCTGCGCGGTAAGGCATGTATCGGTAAGATAACCTTTTTCCCTGCCCCATTCCTTTAAACCACGGTAATAAAACATTTTTAAATTATCTTCAATGATAAACGGAACAATGCTGTATTTTAAGCATTCCTTAAACATAATCAGCCTGCCGACGCGGCCGTTGCCGTCCTGAAACGGATGTATCCTTTCAAACCACACGTGAAACTCCAAAATATCTTCCAGCGTTTTTGCCTTTTTGGCACTATACGCCGCCAGCAGCGTCTGCATTTCAGCAGCAACATCTTCCGGCATCGTTGTCGCCATGCCACCTACCTCGTTAGGCATTTTTTTGTAGGCACCAACGGCAAACCAATCCTGCCGCGCATCGCTGGTGCCTGTTTTCAGCATTAAATGCAGCTTTTTTATCATTTTTTCTGTAAGCGCGCTTTTGGCGTGTTCAATAATAAAATCAATGCAGCGGAAGTGATTGGCTGTTTCAATAACATCATCTACATTAACCGCTTCGCCCGTTACACCTATAGTATTGGTTTCAAAAATATAGCGGGTCTGGTCATGCGTTAAGCGGCTTCCTTCAATATGATTGGAATTATACGTCATTTCAATCTGCGTTTTATGGTAAATGCCGCCGCTGTATTTATTGGCTTTTTCGCGCTGCAAAATTTCAAGCAAAGTTTGCGCCTTTGCAGCTTTAGTGTTGCTGCGCTGAGGTTTTTCCGCATCTGCGGGAATCTGCCACGTTTTGCCGTTTAAAACCGCGCCAGCCACACGCCCCTGCGCACAGTAATTGCGAACGCTGCGCTCGGAAATTTTCCATTTTTTTGCCGCTTCTGCTGCCGAAAGATACTGCATTTGCCCGCCTCCCAATTCAATTAATTATATTTAAAGTATAACATATTACCGGCAAAATTTACAATTTTATTCTTCTGCATTTTAAATATTTTTTGCCGGTAAAATTCGTCTTTATTTTAACCCTGCTCGACCAGCACCTTTTAAAAGGCCTACACGCAAGGTAGTTAACAAAACCACTGACGCATAGCATACAGCCTTATACTGACGAATGCGAACGCGCAAAAATTAAGGAACCGGAATACGCCATGGACTTACAATAAAACAGCACCCGCACGCAAAAACGGCAGGCTTTTACGCCTGCCGTTTTAATGTTTGTCATAACTTTTTAGTTTTCAGTCCGCAAATACGGTGTTGCGGGTTTCCCAGCGTTTAAACTGGCAATAGCCCCACGGAATGTAAATGCCGAAGGTAATGGTTGTCAGCACCATAATCAGCAGCCACTGAAAAAAAAAGCCGAAGCCTGTTCCTTCAAAGCGCAGCTGCCTGCCGTTAACATAGGTATTGCTGCAAATCCAGCGCTGCTGCGCGCTGTACGCCCACGGAAAGAACAAACCGCAGGTAATAACGGTCAGCACGGTTGTCCATATGCAAAGCCACAGATAACCGAAGCCGCTGCCGTCAAATTCAAAATCGCGTTTCATGTGCGCTCCTTACTGCATTTTTTCTTTCAGCAGTTTGTTAACCATGCCCGGGTTAGCTTTACCGCGGGATTTTTTCATTACCTGGCCAACAAGGAAGCCGATGGCTTTATCTTTGCCTGCTTTGTAGTCGGCAACGGACTGCGGGTTTTCTGCCAGCACTTCGTCAACGATAGCGGCAATGGCGCCTTCGTCGCTAACCTGTTCAAGGCCAAGCTCCTTAACAAGCTGTTTCGGAGTTTTATCGCTGTTTTTCAGCATTTCGGCAAATACTTTTTTAGCAAGCTTGCTGCTCAGTACGCCGTCTTTGGTTAAAGTTACCAGTTCGCCAAGGTTTTCCGGTTTAACCGGGAACTGTTCAATGGTAATGTTTTCGGCGTTAAGATATGCGGAAACATCGCCCAGCAGCCAGTTGGATACGCCTTTGTCATCCTTGCTGTTTGCGCAGGCAGCGTCAAAATAATCTGCCATGGCTTTGGTTGCAACGATTAAGGAAGCATCATACTTCGGCAGGCCGTGTTTTTCTACAAGGCGCTGCAAACGCTGTGCCGGCAGTTCCGGCAGTTCGCCGCGTACGCGTTCAATCCAGGCATCGTCAATTTCAACCGGTACAAGGTCAGGTTCAGGGAAGTAACGGTAATCGTGTGCTTCTTCCTTGCTGCGCATGGAAAGGGTTACGCCGTTGGCTTCGTCCCAGGTGCGGGTTTCCTGTACTACATGGCCGCCGTCCTCAAGAATCGCTTTCTGGCGTTCAACTTCGTATTCAATAGCGCGTACCAGTGCGCGGAAGGAGTTAAGGTTTTTAATTTCGGCGCGGGTGCCGAATTCTTTGGCGCCTTCCGGCATGATGGAAATGTTGGCATCGCAGCGCAGGCTGCCTTCCTGCATTTTGCAGTCGCAAACGTCAATGTATTCCAAAACTGCTTTCAGCTGTTCCATATAAGCGCGTGCTTCTTCGGCGCTGCGCATATCCGGTTCGGAAACGATTTCCAGAAGCGGTACGCCGGCACGGTTGTAGTCTACGGAGGAAAAATCGGAAGTGCTGATGGTTGCGCCGCTGTGGTTCAGCTTGCCTGCGTCTTCTTCCATGTGAATGCGGGTAATGCCAAGGCGTTTGGGCACGCCGTCAACTTCAATGTCAATATGGCCGCCGAGGCAAACCGGCTGGTCAAACTGAGAAATCTGGTAGTTTTTGGCAAGGTCGGGGTAAAAGTAGTTTTTACGGTCAAATTTATTGAATTTCTGAATTTCGCAGCCCAGTGCAAGGCCCGTACGGATGGCAAATTCAACAACCTGTTTGTTCAGCACCGGCAGTGCGCCAGGCATGCCGAGGCACACGGGACAAACATGGGTGTTAGGCGTGCTGCCGAACTCGGTAGAGCAGGAGCAGAAGGCTTTGGTTTTGGTTTTTAATTCGGCATGTACTTCAAGGCCGATAACTGTAATATAGTTTTTCATTATTTGTTACCTCCCAGCGGTGCCATTGCTTTATGGAAGTCGGTAGCCTGTTCAAAGGTGTAGGCTGCGCGCAGCACGGTTTCTTCGTCCAAAACTTTGCCGATAAGCTGCATGCCGACAGGCATACCGTCTGCAAAGCCGCACGGAATGGAAATACCCGGCAGTCCTGCCATGTTTACGGGAATAGTGGTTACGTCCAGCATGTAAATGGAAAGCGGGTCCATTTTGCCGTCAACCGGATAAGCAACAACCGGAGAAGTCGGGGTCAGCAGCACGTCGCATTTTTCAAACGCTTCGTTAAAGTCGCGGCGGATAAGGGTACGTACCTGCATTGCTTTTTTGTAGTAAGCATCGTAGTAACCGCTGCTTAAAACGTAGGTGCCAAGCATAATGCGGCGGCGTACTTCAGGGCCAAAGCCTTCGGTGCGGCTCAGCCTTGTCATTTCCGGCGCGCTTGTAGCGTTGGCAGCGCGGAAGCCGTAGCGCACGCCGTCATAACGTGCAAGGTTGGCGCTTGCTTCTGCCGGAGCAATGATATAGTAAGTAATTACTGCATATTCGGTATGCGGCAGCGAAACATCAACAATTTCAGCGCCGAGTTCTTCGTATTTTTTAACGGCTTTTTCAATTTCGGCTTTAACTTTGGCGTCAACGCCTTCGCCGTAGTATTCTTTCGGCAGGCCGATGCGCAGACCTTTAACGTCGGCGCGCAGCGCTTTGGTAAAGTCGGGCACATCAACCGGCAGGGAAGTGGAATCGTGCTCGTCCTTGCCGCAGATGCAGTTCAAAACAGTGGCAGCGTCGGTAACGTCGCGGGTAATAGGCCCAATCTGGTCAAGAGAGGAAGCAAACGCAACGCAGCCGTAACGGCTTACACGGCCGTAAGTCGGTTTAATGCCAACGCAGCCGTTAAAAGAAGCCGGCTGGCGGATGGAACCGCCGGTATCGGAGCCAAGGCTCCAGATTGCTTCACCTGCGGCAATGGCAGCAGCGCTGCCGCCGGAAGAACCGCCCGGCACGCGTTCAAGGTTCCACGGATTGTAGGTTTTATGGAAGTAAGAGCTTTCGGTGGTAGAGCCCATTGCAAATTCGTCCATATTGGTTTTGCCGGTAAAAATGGCGTCATCCGCACGCAGCTTGCTGATAACGTGCGCGTCATAAATAGGCACAACATTGGCCAGCATTTTGCTGGAGCAGGTGGTTAAAAGGCCTTTGGTGCAGATATTGTCTTTAATTGCACCGGGAATGCCTGCCAGCGGAGCGATTTCTTCGCCTGCAGCAATTTTGGCATCAACCTTGGCAGCCTGTGCCAGTGCGTTTTCTTTATCTAAAGTTACATAAGCCTGTACTTTATCTTCAACTTCGTCAATGCGGCTGTATACGTTTTCGGTAAGCTCCACGGAGCTGATTTCTTTTTTAACCAGCTTGTCATGCAGTTCGTGGGCTGTTAATTTATATAAATCCACAGTTGTTCCTCCTTCTGTTATTCGATTACGCGCGGTACTTTAAAGCCGTCGTTGTATACGGCAGGCGCGTTTTTCAGCGCGTCCTCGTGGGATACGCCCGGTTTTACAACATCCTCGCGGAATGCGTTGCTTATCGGCAGTACGTACGGGGTCGGCTCAATGCCTTCCGTATCAATCTTTTCCAGAATATCGGCATAATTGAGGATTTGGTTAAACTGTTCGGTAAATTTTTCCATTTCGCTTTCCGGAATCGTTAAACGGGAAAGCCCGGCGATGTGTTCAACATCTTTTACTGTTACCTTCATTAGTACGCCTCCTAAAAAATTTATGATGAATTTTATCAATAACCTGTTTTATTATACCACACAGTACCAGTCTTGTGCAGTATTTTGGTAAGCCTTAGCTAAATAAAATTGCGTAAAATAAATGCTTAACAGCAAAAATGCCCCCGCAAAACCTTTACGGAGGCAGATTGTTTATTCAAATGACGTTAAAAAGTTGCGCATACAGTCCTCAACGCCGCGCTTAACGGCTTTGGCGCGGCTCGGTTCGCCGATTTTCCAGAAGTTGATGGAGCTGGACGAGCCGATGCTTTCCACATTCTGGTTAAACAAAAAGCGTTCTTCGTTAACATCAACGCATTTTAATTTCATCGTTACCACAGCGCTGTAAGTTTGCGAGCCTACAATAACCATGAAGCCGGTTTCCTTTTCGCGCACCGGCAGCAGGCTGATAAACAGCACCCTGTCCGCACCGCAGGCTTTGCCAACGGCAACAAGTTCTTCAAGCGTTGGTACTTCGGCGTTTTCAAACGGATACGCCAAAAGCGCTTTCTGCACGGCGTTATTGCCTATAATTTTGGTAACGCTTTTCTTTTTGCCGGGGTATTTGGTTTCCAGCGCTTCTTTAACGGCGTTCACCGCCATTTCGCGGCTGCGCCCTTCAAGGCCGGATACATCGACATACGGCAGCACCGCCACGGTATAGGGCTGCGTACATTCGGTAATTTCGGCATCTGTATTGGTAAAATGCGTTTCGCCGGTATCGGCAACGCCCATGTCGATAGCGTCAATGCTGCTTACTTCTTTTTCTGCCGCCAGCGCCGTGCCTGCAAAGCACAAAAGCACTGCCGCCACAGCTAAAAATTTATAAAATATCTTCATAATATCACCGCTTTAAAACAAACTCTGTTCTTCTCCCTGCTCCGGTTTTGCCGCTTCATTCTCCAGGCGCACGTCATTTCCGGCTTCGCCGCCGTGCTCGCCCAAAAGACGCAGAAACTCTGCTTCGTCGATAACGGTTACGCCCAGCTGCTGCGCTTTCGTCAGCTTGCTGCCTGCTTCCGCACCGGCAACAACATAATCGGTCTTTTTGCTTACGCTGCCCGTAACCTTTGCGCCAACCTGCTGCGCCATGGTCTGCGCCGTTGCGCGGTCCAGCGTTGGCATAGTGCCGGTAAACACCATGGTTTTACCGTAAAACGGGTGCGCCGTATCAAGCTCCGCCGCTTCCATTTCCATGTTAAGGCCAAGCTCTTTCAGCCGTTCAATCAAATCAATATTCACCGGCGAAGCAAAATACGTTACCACGCTTTCGGCAATTTTCGGGCCGATATCTTCAATAGCAGCAATTTCGTCCGCTTCCGCCGCCATCAGTTTTTCCATGCTGCCAAAGTGCAGCGCAAGCAGCCTTGCCACCTTTGCGCCCACATGGCGGATGCCGAGCGCGAACAGCAGCCTGTCAAGGTTCTGCTTTTTGCTTTCGGCAATGGCGTTTAAAAGATTGTCTGCCGATTTGTCGCCCATGCGCTCCAAAGCCGTAAGCTGCGGCTTAACCAAAAGGTACAGGTCGGCAGGGTCGCTGATAAGCCCGTTATCCAACAGCTGGTTAATAACCGCCGGGCCGCAGCCGTCGATATCCATTGCCCCTTTGGAAGCAAAATGAATCAACCCTTCGCGCCCCAGCGCCGGGCAGTGCGGATTAGTGCAGCGTATTGCCGCCTCACCGTTCAGCCGTTCCGTTTTCCACCCGCATTCCGGGCATTCGGCGGGCATAAAAAATTCCTGTTCCGCGCCGGTGCGCTTTTCCTTCACCACATGCAGCACTTCCGGTATAATTTCGCCGGCTTTATTAATAACAACCGTGTCGCCAATGCGGATATCCTTGCTGCGGATGAAGTCCTCATTATGCAGCGTTGCGCGGCTGATGGTGCTGCCGGAAAGTTTTACAGGGGTCAGCACCGCCGTCGGCGTCAGCACACCAGTGCGCCCAACCTGAATGATGATGTCCTCCAGTTTTGTTTCAGCCTGTTCCGGCGGAAATTTAAAGGCAATGGCCCAGCGCGGGTCTTTGCCGGTTGCCCCTAAAATATTTTGCTGGTACACGGCGTTAACCTTAATTACCGCGCCGTCCGTATCGTAGGCAAGGCTTTGGCGTTTGGCGGCAAAATCCCTGATTTTGGCAATCGCTTCATTGATATTTTTTACAACGGCATAACCTTCGCTTACCTTAAAGCCGTAATCGTGCAGCATGGCAAGGCTGGCAGAATGTTTATCCTTATGCCCTGCGCCCACGCCGTAGGCAAAAAAGCTCAGCTGGCGGCTTGCCGTTACTTTCGGGTCAAGCTGGCGCAGGCTGCCCGCCGCCGCGTTGCGCGGATTGGCAAATTCGTTTTCGCCCGCTTCGCTGCGCTGCTCGTTCAGCTTCATAAAAGCGTGGCGGGGCATGTAAACTTCGCCGCGCACATCCAAAAGCTCCGGCACTTCTTCGCCTTCCTTAACGTTCAGCGTCAGCGGAATGGAACGGATAGTGCGCACATTAGCGGTTACGTTTTCGCCAACTTCGCCATCGCCGCGTGTTGCCGCACGAACCAGGCGGCCGTTTTCGTAAATCAGGCTGCAGGCAAGGCCGTCAATTTTCGGTTCAAAAACATATTCCACCTCGCTGCCTTCGGGCAGGCCGCTTTTTACACGCGCGTCAAACGCAGCAAGTTCTTCGTCGCTGAAGGCGTTGCCCAGAGAAAGCAGCGGCGTCATATGGCGCACTTCGGTAAACTCCGGGCTTACCTTGCCGCCAACCCTGCGCGTAGGGGAATCTGGCGGCACATCGTCAGGATATGCGCGCTCAAGCTCCTGCAAACGGCGCATTAAAGCGTCATATTCAGCGTCGGTAATCTCCGGCGCATCCAGTACATAATATAAAAATTCGTGATGGCGTATTTCCCTGCGCAGTTTCTGCGCTTCATCCAGTGCTTGCGCACGTTCTAAATCCATAATGCCCTCCGCTTAAAACTTACAATTTTTTCAGCACCGCATATTTGGTAAGCAGGCTGCGCACACCGGCACCTGCAAAGGCAACCTTTACTTCCTGCCCGTCCGGGCTGTCTTTAACGCTTACAACCATACCTTCGCCCCATTTGCTGTGGCTTACCCTGTCGCCGGTGTTAAAGCGTGTGCCCGTGCCTCCTGCGGCGGCAGCCGGTTTTTGCGGCATAAAGCTGTGCGGGTTAAAAGTGCTTGCAGGCTTCTGCGGCCTTGCGCTGTATTTTTCGCTTACCTGTTTAAAGTTCTCCAGCGCGCTGAAACGTTCCTGCCTTTTAATGGTTTTCACCAAACGCGCGGGAATTTCCTGCAAAAAGCGGGAAGGCGGATAAGTTACCGTGTTGCCGTAAATGGTGCGCATTTTGGTGCTGCTTAAAAACAGTTTTTCTTTGGCGCGCGTAATGCCTACATAGCACAGGCGGCGTTCTTCTTCAATTTCCGTTTCGTCCATCAGCGTGCGCGCATGCGGAAACAGCCCTTCTTCCATGCCCACAAGGAAGACTACAGGAAACTCCAGCCCCTTGGAAGAATGCAGCGTCATTAAGGTAATGGCGTCCTCGCCCAGTTCCGTATCGTCAATATCGCTTACCAGCGCAACATGCGCCAAAAAGTTTTCCAGATTATTTTCTTCTTCGGATGCCGCAAACTCCTGCGCCACGCTGATTAATTCATGCAGGTTGTCAATGCGGCTCTGCGCCTGCGGCGTGCGCTCGTTTTCCAGTTCTTCAAGATAGCCGGTATCGCGCAGCACACGGTCAATCAAATCTTCAACCGGCGCTTCATTAGCAAGGTTCATCAGTTCAAAAATAATGCCGGCCAAATCGTCCAGCTTGCTTATAAAACGGCTGCTTAAACCGTCAATCGCCGCCGCGTTGGAAACCGCTTCAAACAAACTTACGCTGTTGGCAGCAGCATAAGCCTGAATTTTTGCCAGCGAAGCGTCGCCAATGCCGCGCTTTGGCACGTTGATAATGCGCAGCAGGCTCAGTGAATCGGCCGGGTTAAAAATTACGCGCAGATAGGCAATGATGTCTTTAATTTCCTTACGCTCGTAGAATTTAAGCCCGCCTACCATATTATAGCTGATGCCGCTTTTAATCAGCATTTCTTCAAAAATACGGCTCTGCGTGTTGGTGCGGTACAAAATTGCCATATCGCCCAGCTTTTTATTTTCGGTGCGCTGCAAATTCTGCAGCTGTTCAATTACAAAGCGTGCCTCGTCGCGCTCGTCCACCGCCTGAAAATAAATAATATCGGCGCCGCTTTTGTTTTCCGTCCACAAATTTTTCGGCTTGCGGCCGGTATTGTTTTCTATAACTGCATTGGCAGCGTCCAGAATAATCTGCGTGCTGCGGTAGTTCTGTTCCAGCTTAATTACTTTGGCGTCGGGGTAATCTTTTTCAAAGTCCAGAATGTTTTGAATATCGGCACCGCGCCAGCCGTAAATGCTCTGGTCGGCATCACCCACAACGCAGATGTTGCGGTGCTTGGCAGCCAGAAACTTTGTTAAAAGGTACTGCGCATGGTTGGTATCCTGATACTCGTCTACCAGCAGATAATCAAAACGGTCCTGATATTTTTCGCGCACTTCTTTGTTTTCCTGCAAAAGTTTAATGGAAAGCATTAAAAGGTCGTCAAAATCAAGTGCGTTGTTTAACTGCAGTTTCTGTTCGTAACGGCTGTAAATGTCCGCCACTTTCTGCTCGTAAAAATCGCCTGCCTGGCGCGCAAAAGCCGCTGCGTCCTGCAAAGCGTTTTTGGCATTGCTGATGCGCGACAAAATGCCCGAAGGCTGAAAGCGTTTATCGTCAAGGTTCATTTCCTTTAAAATCTGCTTAATCAGGTTCTGGCTGTCGGCTGTATCATAAATGGCAAAATTGCCGCCGTACCCGGGCAGCTTATCTATTTCCATACGCAAAAAGCGTGCGCAGAAAGCGTGGAAGGTAAACAGCCACACATCCTTGGCAGCCGGGCCGCTCATATTGTTTACGCGCTCGCGCATTTCGGCGGCAGCCTTATTGGTAAAGGTAATTGCCAAAATGCGGTACGGGCGCACGCCCTTTTGCAAAAGGTTGGCCACGCGGCAGGTAAGCACTTTTGTTTTGCCGCTGCCTGCACCTGCCATAATCAGCATCGGCCCTTCGGTATTAATAACAGCTTCCGCCTGCTGCGGATTCAGTCCGTAAGTACAATCAACAGTCATTCTTTCCTCCATAAAACACTAACTAAAAACATTCATTCTACATCAGCATAACTTTATTATTATTCTCCCCTTCCTGAAATTTTCCTGCCGTTTTGCCGTAAATCTTTAATGTAATTTTCGCAAGCATTCTTTTAAAATTTCATCAGTTATAACTGATAAAATTGATAATTTTACGCATTTTGTAAGTTATAACTGATAAAATTATATTTTCAGCGTTGTTTATCAGTTATAACTTATAAAATCCCATGTTAAATTCCAGCAAAATTTTGCTGACCGGCAATTCACTTCTTGCGCTGAGCAAGGCAGAGTTTTATAATTATATAATGTATTTTTGTTTTGAGGGTGATTTTTTATGCAGGAAAACAAACTTACCATCCGCGGTGAACTGTCACTGCTTCTGGTTATTATCATCAACAGTCTGGGCGTTGTTTTAATGCTGCATTCCGGTTCCGGCATTTCAGCAATTTCCAGTGTGCCTTACGCCTTTGCCGATGTACTGCCGGTTATAACGCTCGGCGCGTGGACGGAGGTTTTTCAGGTTTCACTGGTACTCAGCCTGATGCTTTTAAGCAAACGCTTTGTGCCGGTATACCTGTTCAGCTTCGTTGTCGGCTCGGCCTTCAGCGCCATGATTGACGTGCATGAAATATGGATTAAGCAGCTGCCGCAAAGCCTGACGCTTGATATTATTTATTTTATCATCAGCTACATTGTTATCTGCTTTGGCGTGGCGCTTGCCAACCGCTGCCAGCTGCCAATTATACCAACCGACCTTTTTCCGCGCGAGCTTGCCGCCATTACCGGTTGGAGCTATGCGCGCATTAAAATAGGTTTTGACGTTATCTGCCTTGCCATTACCGCCGCCATGACCTTTTTCTTTCTGGGCCGTGTGGACGGGCTGGGCTTCGGCACAATACTTGCCGCCTTTACCATGGGCAAGGTTATCGGCAGTATTGGCGAATACATGGATAAGCACGTAAAATTTGTTTCTTTTTTAAGCAGCAGGGCTTGACATAGAGTCCGCTTTAAGTTTTATAATAAATTACAGGTTGCAGGAGCAACCGCCTGGCTGCCGGAGCAGCTGTTAAAATTATTCTTTTAAAACATAAACCAAAGCCATGAAGGCTGTAACCGCTTCGATAAGCGGCAGTTTCTTCATGGCTTTTTTATTTGGGTGATTGTATGAAATTTTTAGCTTTGCTTGTACTTTCCGCCGCGCTTTTAACCTCCGCCTGCGGCAACAACGCTGCCACCGACGGCGAAAAGGTATTCCGCTACGGCACGCCTGCCTACGGCATTGCCAACGAAAACGCCGGCATGGACCCGCACGAAGCCTATCAGGGCTGGAGCGCCATCCGCTACGGCGTAGGCGAAACGCTTTTTAAATTTGATGACGCCATGCAGCCTCAGCCGTGGCTGGCCGAAAAGTACGAATTTATTAACGAAAACACAGTTAAAATTACCTTAAAAGACAATATTTACTTTACCAGCGGCAACAAAATGACAGGCGCAGCCGTTAAAGCCTGCCTTGAGGATTTAATAAGCCGCCACAACCGCGCCAGAGTTGATTTAAAAATAACGGGCATTACCGCCGAGGGGCAGACCGTAACCATTACATCAGCCGCCAAACTGCCGGTGCTGATTAACTACCTGTGTGACCCCTACGGCTGCATTATTGACATGAGCCGCGGCACCGGCGACGATACCAAAATAAGCGGTACCGGCCCCTTTATGGTAGAAAGCCTGACGCCGAAAGAAGTTGTGCTGGTTAAAAACTCAGCTTATTACGGCGGCGTGCCGAAAACGGACAGAATTATCGTCAGCAGCATTACCGACGGCAACACGCTGGCGCTGGCGCTGCAAAACGGCGAAATTGACGCCGCGCAGGGCCTGCCCTATGCTTCGCTGCCGCTTTTTAAAAACAGCGAAGCTTATAAAACCAGCAGCACCGATACCTCGCGCACGTTTTTGGCAGCCTTTAATTTTAACACGCCTGCCCTGCAGGATGAACGCGTACGGCGCGCCGTTGTTATGAGCCTCGACAAAGAAACTTTCGCCAGAGTGCAGCTGATGGGCAACGGCATTGCCGCAGCCGGGCCGTTTCCGCCGAACCTGCCTTTTGGCGGCGCTAAAGTGCATGCGCCGGAATATAACCCCCAAGGCGCACGGCAGCTGCTTGCCGAAGCAGGCTGGACGGATAGCGACGGCGACGGTTATGTGGATAAAGACGGCCAACCGCTGACCCTGCGCTGGCTTACTTACAGCTTCCGCCAGGAGCTGCCGCTTTTGGCAGAAGCCGCGCAAAGCTGGCTGAAAGACAGCGGCATACGCCTTGAAATTAACCCGACGGACGGTTATGCCGACTTTCTGCGCCGCGGCGAGTGGGATATTTACGCCAAAGCCTTTGTTACAGCGCCCACCGGTGACGCGCAGTATTATTTTACCACCCACGTACTGAAGGAAAGCGCCTACAACAGCAGCAATTACTATAACCCCGATACCGAAAGCCTCATAGGGCAGCTCGGCAGCGAGTTCAGCCCCGAAAAGCGCACAGAACTTGCGGCAGCCATCAGCCGGAAGCTGGTTGACGGCAGCGCCTTTGCCTACATTGCACATTTAAAAATGACGCTGGTAATGAAAAGCACGGTTCATGGCTTTGCCGCGCACCCCTGCGATTATTACGAAGTTACCAAAGATTTAAGCATAGATTAAAGGAGCATTATTATGAGTGAAATTTCCGCAGCAAGCATCATCCACCGCACAGACGAAAAAGAATATATAACAGGTTACTGGCAAAAACGCAGCACAGGCTTTGCCAATCTGCGCAAGGCAGAGCTGCACAGCGAAAAACAGCTTTTATGGCAGCAGGAAATTACGCGCCACCTGCCGCAGAACCGCAGTTTAAAAATTTTGGACATTGGCTGCGGCGCAGGCTTTTTTGGCATTTTGCTGGGGCAGAAGCACAGCGTTACCGGCATTGACCTGACCCCGGAAATGATTGAAGCCGCCAGGGCCCTTGCCGCCGCAGAACGCAGCAATGCAGAATTTATGGTTATGGACGCCGAAGCGCTGGATTTTGCGGACGCAAGTTTTGACGCTATAATAAGCCGCAACGTAATGTGGAACCTGCCCCACCCGGAAACCGCCTACCGCGAGTGGCTGCGCGTGCTTAAACCGGGCGGCCTGCTTTTAAATTACGATGCCGAATATGCCCGCGCCCACCACAGCCAGAAGCTGCCTGCCAAAAACGCCCATGCTGATATTGCGCCGGAGCTTTTGGACGAATGCCATAACATTTACCACATGCTGGACATCAGCGCCTATAACCGCCCGCAGTGGGACGAAGAATTTCTGCAAAGCACCGGGCTTTGCAGCGTCAGCACGGATACCACGGTAGGCAGCCGCATTTACGCCGCCGAAGATATTTTCTACATTCCCGTGCCCATGTTCTGCGTTAAGGCCGTTAAGTTTTAAAGCCGCATAAACGCGCTGCGCACACAGGCACCGGCAGCGCCGCACGCCAGCACTTCTTCAAGCTGCTCTTTATTAAGCCCGATGCCGCCAATGGCATAAACAGGCACCGGGCTCAGTGTGCAGATTTCCTTTAAAAACGCCGGGCCGCGCGGCGGCACGCCCTGCTTGCAGGTGCTTGCGTAAATATGCCCGGCTGTTAAATATGCCGCGCCCAAAGCAAGCGCCGCCTTTGCTTCTTCCGCACTGTGTACGGAAACGCCAAAGCGCCCTGCCTGCAAACGCTCTGCCGCTGTCATTGCGGCGCATACTGGCAGCGGCAGGTGAACTCCGTCCGCGCCGAGCGCCAGCCCCGCCCGCCAGAAGGTATGCACAATAAATTTAACGCCACAGGTTTTGCAAACTGCCTGTACTTTCCGCGCAAGCTGCATGTATTCCGTTTCGGTTAAATCCTTTTCGCGCAAAATAAGCGCTTTGGGGCGCAATGCGCAGATTGTTTCTATCTGCTGCAAAAACGGCGCGCGGTTTATTTTTCTGTCCGTGACGCAAACAAAATTTTTATACATAGCTGCCATCCGTAAGCACCGGCTGTAAGCCGGCTTTTTTTATGCTGTTAAACACCTCGTCCACGCTGCGGTTATCGTCAATTTCAAACTGCTCGTCACCTTCGCGCTCCTGCTTACTGTGCGTGCCGATGCCCGTGCTTACGCCTGCGGAAATTTTTGTTGCCGCAATCTGCAAAAGATTATCGCGCACTCCGGCGCCTTCGCGGCTGGAAACGGTAATGCCTGCCTGCGGCATAAACAGGCGGTAAGCGCACACTGCCTGTACTAAATGGCGCAAATCTGTGCCGTTGGCCTCCGGCGGCAGTTCGTTGCCTTCCGCCGGGCGCAGGCGCGGGCACGAAAAACTGATTTCCGCAGCCGGGTATTTGCGCTGCACCGAATAAGCGTGCAAGCCGCAGGCAAAAATATCGCGGCAAAAGGTGCTCAGCCCCATCAGCGGTGCAAACGCCACGCCGCGCATACCGCCTTTTAACGCGCGCTCCTGCGTGTAAAAACGGTACGGGAACACACGCTTATGCCCCGCCAGATGCAGTTTTGCGTAGGCATCAACATCGTAAGTTTCCTGAAACACCGTTACATAATCCGCCCCGCATTCGTGCAGGTACGCGTATTCATCACTGTTCAGCGGGTATACCTCAAGCCCCACAACGGCAAAATACTTGCGCGCCAGCCTTACGGCAGAAGCAATATATTCCACGCCGCTCATGCTGCGGCTTTCGCCGGTTAAAAGTAAAATTTCACGCAGGCCGGTGGCGGCAATGGCCTGCATTTCGCGTTCCATGCCGTCTTCGTCCAGCTTTAAGCGGTTAATTTTGTTATGGCAGTTAAAACCGCAGTACACGCAGTAATTTTCGCAGTAATTGGCAAGGTACAGCGGCGTAAAAATGCTGCGTGCCGCGCCGAACCATTTAAAGGTAAGCTGCCTTGCCTGCTGCGCCATTTCTTCCAAAAACGGCAGCGCGGCCGGCGAAAGAAGCGCCGCAAAATCCTGCACCGTTTTGTGTTTGCGCATAAGCGCGGCCTTTACGTCACGCTCCGTAAAAGCGTTAAAATCAACGCTGTCCGCCGCATACTGCACCTCGCGCAAAATATCCGATTCTATTACTTCCATTCCCGGCAGGTAGGCCATGCAGTCCTGTGCAGCTGCCGCAAGGTTTTGTTTTTCATTCATCTGCGTCACTCCCCTATAAAGCCTGTCAGCGGGCTGCTTGCCGACGCGCGCCCCGTTACTGCGCCAAGCCCGGCAAGGTAGGCTTTGCGCCCGGCACTAATTGCCAGCTTAAACGCTTCCGCCATGGCGGGAATATCGCCGCTGGTGGCAAGGGCTGTATTGGCCATTACTGCTGCCGCGCCCATTTCCATTGCTTCGCACGCCTGCGAAGGGCAGCCAATACCGGCATCTACGATAACGGGCAGGTCAATTTCATCAATTAAAATCTGTATAAACTCTTTTGTTACCAGCCCCATGTTGCTGCCGATAGGCGCGCCAAGCGGCATTACGCAGGCAGCACCGGAATTTGCCAGGTCGCGTGCGGCATTTAAATCGGGGTACATATAGGGCATTACCATAAAGCCCTCGGCAGCCAAAATTTCCGTTGCCTTAATTGTTTCGTAATTATCGGGCAGCAGGTATTTGCTGTCGCGGATTACTTCTATCTTTACAAAATCACTGCCGCATACCTCGCGCGCCAGGCGGGCAATGCGCACAGCTTCCTGCGCGGTGCGTGCGCCGCTGGTGTTGGGCAAAAGCGTAATGCCTTTGGGGATATAATCTAAAATATTGGCCATGCCGCCGTCGTTTACGCGGCGCAAAGCCAGCGTTAAAATTTCCGCACCGGCGTTTTCCACCGCCGCCTTAATAAGCTCCAGAGAATATTTGCCGCTGCCCAAAATAAAGCGGCTGTTAAATTTATGCCCGCCTAAAATAAGTGCATCTTCCATTGTTATTCCTCCAATCCTAAAATAAGCGCCAGAGCAAGGTTTGCCGCGTGTGCCGCACATAAGGCTGCCCGCGGTGCCGAAAGCCGCCCGCAGGTTTCTATGCCGCTTTCGCCGTCGCCGCACAAATAAAAGTTTTTGCTTATGCGCCGCGTTTTAATGGCGTTGCTGCGCCCTGCGCCTGCCAGCCCGCTGCACGCAATAAGCGTTTTATCCGCATAAGCGGCAAGCAGCGTGTTTACAAGCATGGCTTTGGTTTCAGGCCTGTCCACCGCTTCGCAGATAATGCCGTCTGCTTTAAAAACAGCGGCGGCGTTTGTTTCCGTAAGTTTTATATTTTCCGTTTTGATTTTAAGCGCCGGGTTAATTGCCAAAAGCTGCTCCGCCAGCGCTTCTGTTTTAAGCCTGCCCACGTTGCGCACAAAGTAATGCTGGCGGTTTAAATTGCTTTCGTCCACGCGGTCAAAATCCACCAGGTGCAGGTGCTGTACGCCTGCACGCGCCAAAAACACCGCAATGTGCGAGCCCAAACCGCCCAGCCCGGCAATTCCCACGCGCACTTGCGCAAGCTGCTTTTTAAAATCATCTGCCACGGCATTAACCTCCTCCCACAAAACTTACAATTTCCAGTTCATCGCCGTCTTTTAAAACGGCTGCGCCAAATTCCGCACGCGGCACAATCTGCCCGTTGCGCTCCACTGCCACCAGTTCTGCGCGGTAGTTATGCGCAGCCAAAAATTCCGCCAGCGTCATACCGCGTTTAAGTTCAATGTTTTTTCCGTTAACGCGCATGCTTTCTCCTTTCTGCCGTAACTAAAAAAGCCCATGAAGAAGCCTGCACCCGCGGTGGTGCACCCCTTCATGAGCTTTGCTCACTCTAACGGCATATTAAATTGCAACTGCCTGATATAAAGAAACGGCAAGCACCAACAAGGCACTTGCCGTCATCTGCAAACATTCCCTACGTTGGCATTATCCAAATCAGGTTTAGGGTCGAAGCGCACAGCTTCCTCTCAGCCTATCTGTAAGCTCCCCTGTTCAGTTAAATTAAGTATAAAGTTTTGCGCCGCCGTTGTCAACCGCAAATTACAGCGCCAGCATTACGGCACACATTAATTTGGCACGCATAAACAGCGATTCCACATCGGCAAACTCGTCAACCGTATGGTTGCGGCCGCCTTTAACGCCCATAGCGCACACGGTAGGCACGCCAACCATGGTTGTATAGGCAGAATCGCTGCCGCCGCCAACGGTAATTGCTTTCGGGCTGCCGAAGCCTTCCGCTTCATAAACTTTTTTAACAAGCTCAAACAGCTCTTTGCTGCTTTCCAGCTCTACCATCGGTTGCATTAAAGATACCGGCGTCATTTTGCAGGTTACGCCGTCAACGTAAACCTTGTCGTTAATCTCCTGGAATTTGGCTTTCATTGCTTCCAGCATTGCCGGGTCGGTAAAGCGCATATCCACAATCATTTTGGCATACGCCGGTGCGGAGTTATGCACAGTGCCGCCTTCAATAACGCCGACGTTTAAATTAAGCCCTTTGCTCCAGTCGGTTAACGCTTCAATATCCAGAATTTTGTATGCCAGTTCCTTAATGGCGCTGCGCCCTTCTTCCGGCGCATTGCCTACATGCGCGCCGCGTCCGAAAGCTTCCATGGCAAAGCAGTACACGCCTTTGCGCGCCAGCACCAGGCTGTCATCCATAAAGCCGGTTTCAAAATTAAAAGCATAAGCCGCGCCTTTGGCTTCTTCCATCATCTTACCGGCAAAATCGCTGTGCTTGTGCCCAACTTCTTCGTCGCCTGCCAAAATAACCTTAATGCCGTATTTGTCAAAACCGATGCTCTGCAAGGCCTGCAAAGCATGAATGGCAAGCGTTACGCCGCCCTTCATATCCAGCGCGCCCGGGCCGTAAGCAGTGCCGTCTTTAATGGTAAAAGGGCGTTTTTTGGTGGTTTCCGGGTCGTCAAAAACAGTATCCAGATGGCCTGTAAAAATTACAAAAGGTTTATTTTGGCAGTCGCCAAATTCGCTTACCAGCATATTGCCTGCATTTTCGTGTTCAATAATGCAGGTTTTGCCGCCCATGCCTTCCAAAATGCCGGCAACCTTCGCCACAATGGCATCAACGCCCGGCTTGTTGCCGGAGCCGCTGTCCATCATAACAAGTTCTTTCCACATTTTCATCATGCCGTCACGATGTTCATCAATATAGCCAAAAGCCTTTTCTTTCATATCCAATATTATTCTCCTCCAGTTAGCAGGAAATGCCCATAAAATTAAGTATAATTCTTACAATAATCATCGACAGCAAAGCGTCGATAACGGGAATTACCAAAAGCAGCGCATGGTGCTTCGGATTGGCGCCGGAAGTTAATACGCAGCGTGCAAAATGGCCAACCAGCGTGCCCATGGTAATCGTCGCCGGGAACAAAATAGTTGCCTGTGCCGCGTTAATAACGCCTTCTGCATAAAGCGAAGCAGCCGTAGCAGCGCCCGCAGCCTTGGCAAAGAACGCGGAAATCAGCGCCACAATCGCCCCGCCGGGCAAACCAAACAGCGCCATAACAGGTGCAACGGCGTTGGCAATAATATCCATCAAACCGGTAATATTCAGAAACAAAATCAGTGAATAAGCCAGAACCATTGCCGGCATAATGTTTTCTACGCCAACGTAAAAACCTTTTTTGCAGCCCACCATAAATTCTTCCAAAATTGTTTTATTTTTAGCCTGTGCTGCCATCAGTTTGCACCCCCTACGGCCTTTTTGCGTTTCATTGCCAGGTAAACCCTTATAATATTGGCACCGATAATTTTAACAATAATTTCCACCATAAAGATGATACCGAAAGAAAGTAAAGAAATGGGCATCAGCGGCGCGCCGCAGTTAATTGTATTGGCAAGCGTGCCGGAAGCAGCGTATTGGTAAGCCACGAAAATTGTGCGCTCATCATCGGTTAATTTGCCTTCGTCATACAAATCGCGCGTAATTACCGCGCCAACGTCCGTTGTAGTAAAGCTGCTGATAAACGCCAGCCCGACATAACCTGGCAAACCCATCAAGGGGCGCAGCAGCGGACGGATAATGCGTTCTGCCGCCAAAAGCCCGCCGCGGCTTTCAACCACACGCACAATGCCCAGCGCCAGAATAACGGTCGGGAATAATGTAAGCGAAAACATAAAACCTTCGCTGGCGCCAATGCCGCCCTTGCCGATAAAAGTCGCGCCTTCGGCAATTTTGCCAAACTTGCCTGTCAGCACCGTAAAATCAAAGGCGCTCAGCGGGCCCATATCTTTTAAAACACCCGAAAACGACAATGCAACAACTATAAAAGACAGCCAGCCGCGCCAGGTTAAATGATGCTCGTAATCTTTTTCTTCTACCGCAGTTACATCTTTTTCAGCCACAGTAATCCCCCCTGATTATAATTTTAAAACAGTGCCGATAAATACTTTGGCACGCATAAACAGCGATTCCACATCGGCAAATTCATCAACCGTATGGTTTAAACCGCCTTTTACGCCAACAGCGCAAACGGTAGGTACGCCAACTTTGGTGGTGTAAGTAGCATCGCTGCCGCCGCCAACCATTATCGGTTCAGGATGCCCAAAACCGTTCTCTTCGTAAACAGATTTGTAAACATCAAACAGCTTCATGCTGCCATCAAGGCGCACCATCGGCTCAAGCCCTGCCAGCGGGGTATATTTGGTAGTAACGTCTTTAATGTAAACCTTATCGGCAATAGCCTGGAACTGCTCTTTTTTCTTTTCAAAATCTACCGGGTCAAGATAACGCACATCGACAACCATTTTAGCGTAACCCGGTACTGCATTGGCAACAGTGCCGCCCTCAATAGTGCCTACGTTCATCGTCGTGCCGGTTTCCCAATCCGTCAAAGCGTCAATGTCAAGCGCTTTGTGCGCCAACTCTACAATAGCGTTGCGGCCGTTTTCCGGCTCGTTGCCCGCATGTACGCTGCGCCCAAAGGTTTCCATAATAAAACGGTAAAACCCTTTGCGCTCTACAACTACGTTATCGTTCATAAAACCGGTTTCAAAATCAAACGCCGCTAATGCACCCTTAAATTCTGCCATCATGGTTTCTGCCAAATCGCTGTTTTTATGCCCCGTTTCTTCGTCACCGGCAAAAACAACCTTAAAGGCATATTTGTCAAATCCGGCATTCTGCAAGGCCTGCAGCCCGTAAATGGCAAGCGTAACGCCGCCCTTCATATCCAGCGCGCCCGGTCCGTAAGCCCTGTCCTCTTTAATGGTAAACGGACGCTTCTTCGTCGTTTCCGGATCGCTGAAAACAGTATCCAGATGGCCTGTTAAAACAATAAAAGGCCTGGTTTTGCAGTCACCAAATTCGCTTACAACGGCATTACCGGCATTTTCGTGTTCCACAATACGCGTTTTGCCGCCCATATCCGTTAAAATACCTGCTACTTTGGCAACAACTTTGTCTACGCCGGGTTTATAGTCAGAGCCGCTGTCTATGCTGACCAGTTCTTCCCACATTTTCAGCATCTCACTGCGGTGCGCATCAATATACGCAAACGCATTTTCCTTAATACCCATCATTTTTCCTCCTCATAAAATTAAAATAAAACAGTATTCATCTGTCTGCGCAGACAAATACCGTTTTCAAGCAAATTAGTTTACTTTTTTGCTTTACTTTATTAATAAAATAGCAAAACTTTACATTTCTGTCAAGAAGTTTTGTATAATTATTTTAACTTTTAGTGTATTTTTGTTCATTTATATTGTACTTTGAGTTGTTTTTCTGCAAAAGTATTTATTTTATGCCGGTTTTTGTGCATTTATGCTATGCTATTATTATTGTAAACTATGCTATTAGTAAAAGAGCAGATAACATCTTAAATCTGTTTTATACCGTCAGTAATTTCTTTTAAACCCACATAAATAAAAAAGCCCGCAGCATTTGCCGCAGGCAGATTAAACATTATTATTTTAAGAAAACAAACTCGTTTGCACCAGATAATTCTCCTGAAAAACTGTAACCGTTGACGGTAAAATTTTTCACTTCATCAATGTGCTGCACGTTTTCCTCCGCACAGCGGCGAACCATCTCGCCGCGCGCCATTTTGGCCTCCGTTGCCTTAACCTTAATTTTGCCGTTTTGCAGGCTGCCAAACACGCAGGTTACAAAACGGATTTTATCCGTAACGTAAGGCTCCACCGCTTTGCTATACTCTTTGGAAGCCAGGTTTAAAACTTCGTTATCGTACTTAACAAGTTCATCATACAGGCTGCTGCCCCAAAAAGCATACAGGTTCTTTGCTCCGCCGCAGGCAAGCCGCGCCTGCATTTCCAGCCGGTAAGGCACAACACCGTCAAACGCACTTAAAATTCCGTAAAACCCGCTGAGTATTTTTAAATGCCCGCCCAAATATTCAAGCGCAGTTTCATCCAAAACATTCGGCGCAATATGCTGGTACTGCAAACCGTCGTAACTGAAAACGGCAGGCGTTAAATTGCGGCCCAAATCCATACGCTGCAAGCGGTTATAATTAAGTTCTGCAATAGCGTCGTTGCACTGCCACAACTTTTGCAGGCCTTTGTAATCCAGCGCGCGCATGGCAGTTAAAAGTTCTTCAGTTTTCGTTAAAAATACCGGCAAACGTGCCGCGCCAATATCGTCATTATCGACACGCATCTTCTTCGCCGGCGAAATTATGATTTGCATGGGTGTGTTCCTTTAGATGATTTTATTTTATATTGCTCAACTATCTTTTGCTTAACTATAACTTACCAGTGTAAAAAATTTAAAATAAGGTTAATCATTAAAGCTTTTTCTTTAGTTCCTTATCCCTCTGCCGCGCATATTTAAACACCAGCCAGAAAAACTTAACCGCCGTAAAAAACATAACCCATCCTGCCCGGCTGAACCGCGCCACAGAACGCACTCTATTCGCTTTTAACAAATGCCCGGCAAACACCCCGGCAAGAAGGATTTTAATTATTTTTATCGGCATGGTAAGGCTCCGAAATATATACGTTTAAATAACTTTACACATTAAATTATTTTTTACTTTCTTCTACAACTTTATTAATTAAATCTTCCCATTCATCCCAAATTTTCTCAGGAGCAAATTGCTTCATGCTCTCGCGTGCATTTTGTCCCATCTTTTTGCGCAGTACAGCATCCTGCATTAAAATTTTTAGTTTTTCTGCAAAATCATCGATACCATCTTCACATAAAAAACCATTAACACCATCAACTATTAATTCATTAACAGACGGGCAGGATTTATAACCAATCACAGGTAATCCCGCTGCCATAGCTTCTGTTAATGCTAATGGCATGCCTTCAAAAGCACTTGGAAATGCAAAAATATCTGCTTCTTGAAGTTTTTCTGAAACATTTTTTATTTCTCCCAGCAAATTTACTCTTCCTTCTAAATTATGTTCCTTAATATATTCAATAATTTTCTTTTTATAATCCTTTTGACTTTCTGTCTTAGTTCCACCAATAATTTCAATACACCAATCAGATGGAAAATCTTTATAAATTTTATTAAATGCCTTAATTAAATTTAACTGGCGTTTCACATTTCCATCAATACGTCCTACATTTACAATTTTTAACTTTCTTTTTACCACAAATTCATTTTTTTCTATTGTATAAACAACATTTGGTATATATACAGTTCTAACTCTTGGACAAAATTCTTCTACTTTTTGCAAATCTCTTTTTACTAAAACCTGAATACATGAAACATTTTTAAATGACTCTAATAATGTCTGACTTATACTAATATTGAACAAATTTTCAGCAGGAATATGCAGCATTGCAATTACCGGCACATTAGGCTTAATTAAATATTCTAAGCACATCAAAGAACGCGGATCATAAGTAATTATAATCTCCGGCAAAAATTCTTGAATAATATTCTTTAGAGTTTCTTTAACTTTTTTATTGTCGTACCTTGTTTTTACATATAGTTTATCTTTGTCTAATTTACCTAAAAATCTTAATATTTCTCGTTCTGCTCTTAATTTTATGGAACCTTTACAGTATTTTCCACTAGCGTTCAAATTAATAAACTTTACTCTGTTATCTAAATAAAAGAATGGTATACCATCAATAGGGTCACAACATGCAATACAAATTTCGTGTCCACGTTTCACAAATTCATTCGCCATATTGCATAAAACTTTTTCCGCGCCACCAGTAGAATTTACAACATTCCAGAAATCCATCAAAAGAATTTTCATTACATAACAACTCCTAATTTTATTTGGCAAACCTTCTCACAAAACGGTCTATTCTTTTGAAAATATTTTCCCATAATACAACTATCTTATAACCTGGTTTAAAGTTTATCAACAAAAATAATTTTAATTTTTTTGATTTGCTAAGTACATTTTTATAATCACTGAATTTGCATATTTCTTTTTCAATTTCATTTTTCAAATTATCGTAAATAATACTGCTTGTATCTGTAGATTCCAGCTGGCAACGTAATGAATACAGACTACGCATATATCTTTTATTAAAATTATTTATTATTGATTTATCATAATTGTTAATATATTTTTGAAAAGATTTAAGTTGCTGTAATGAACAACTAATTTTTTGCTGCAAATTTTCATTGCTGCCAGTTAAGCTGTTATTTCTATTAACTCTAAAATATAAAGGTGCTTTTAAATAAACTATTTTTTCCGCACAACTCAGCCATTTAAAAACTGTAAAAAAGTCTTCACCAAAAATAATGTCATGTGGCAAAATATAATTTTTTATAATATCTTTTTTGTATATTTTATTCGCAACAGAATAATCCATACTCTGAACATATCTGCTCAACATTTCTAATTTTGTAAGAACTTTTTCATCTTCATTATAATAATATCCCGTAACATCAATAATTTTATTATTTTTTATTTCATTCCTACGGCAGCAGGCAATATCTGCTTCATATTTTATTAAACTCTCATAAAGATATTTGAACATATTTTTATCGCAGTAATCATCAGCATCAACAAAGCCTATATAATCACCAGCAGCTGCCCCGATGCCTTTATTACGTGCTGCAGACACGCCTGAATTTTTTTGATGTATTAATTTTATTCTTTTATCTTTTAAAGCATACTGCTTACATATATTTAAACTATTGTCATCAGAGCCATCATCAATTATTATTATTTCTAAATTTTTATATGTCTGCTCAATTAAACTTTTGATGCACGTTTCAATATAAAGTTCAACATTATATACAGGTACAATTATACTAATTAAAGGCAATTCTTCTTTCATTTTATCTTCCTCCAAAAATATACATCAGCCATCACTGCACCTAATATCAGCCAAAATAATTGATAATACTGTTTTACAATAAACTGATAATCAACCATATTATTTAAACAAATAACAAATAAAGAAGACAGCAATCCTATCGCTAATACATTATCTATATTCCTTTTACACCATAAAAACAAATATCCAAATAAAACCACAAAAGGTACTGTTCCAATTATTCCCATTTCGGTTAAGTAATGTAAAACAATATTATGAGGTGATTGTAAATCAGGCTCTTTGGCATTAGGATTAATATAGTTGCCATCAATATAAACTTTATTAAAATTACGTAAACCAACTCCATGCCAAGTATAATCTTTTATCATTTTAAAAGAGGACTGCCACAAATAAATTCTCTCTGAGTCGGTTTTATATATACTTTGTTTTGTCATATTTTGAAATCTCGAAAATATAGTTACACTATTATTTTGTATTTGATTTATTCCAATTCCAGCAAATATCATAACAAATAATAAAATTATTGCAGTATATTTTTTTGTAAATTTATGCTCAGTATGTTTTTTTAAAAAATAAATATATATTAATAAAACTAAACAAAAAGCCAAAAAAGAGCCTCTGGAACCACTTATCATAATTCCATATAAATATATACCTACCGTCAAAATTTTTAACAAATTATTTTTTATATAAAACAAAACAAATGGGAATACCATACAAATTATTGCTGAATATGAATTAGGATTAGTTGTAACACTATATGCCCTTTGTATGTTTAAAAATTGATTCTGGTACACAGCATAACCAATTAATAAGAAACTGCCTAATAAACCCCCATATATAAAAGCTTTTCGGCAATTATTGTTATTAAACCAAAGCCCATACATTAACAATAATGGAAGCATCCAATAACAATATCGCCTTGCCCATTTAATACTGTTATCGGCATCATAAACACTAAAGAAATTACTTATTAATAAGCCACCACAACACAAAAGCAATAATATAAGTATTATTTTTTCTATATTCAACCATTTAGCTTTTTCTGTTTTTAAAGTATACAACCCTACAGCAGCAGAAATATAAAATAAAGCATTTGTAAAAGCCATATCATATGACATTACAGCAACAGGCAATAATGCAATTAACAATATTCTAAATTTTTCTAAAGAAAAAACCTTCATGACAAATAATGCTCTCCTAATATTTATACAAATTTATAATATTAATGGTGCTATAACAGTTCCTATATTCATTACTAATTTAAAAAAACGTTCAACTATTTTTTCACGTTTAAAAGTAAATAAAGTTATAAATAGCCTAAGAAATCTTAAAGGTAATTGAAAAATACTTTTATAGTATATTTTTTTACCAAATCTATAATATTGAGTAACCCCCTCATAGAAAAATCTTTTTAAAAACCAACTAAATAGCATTTTATTTTTTGGTATATAATGAATTATAGGCGCGAATTCGGTAAATCCCCTCAAATCTTCTTTTCTCACAAGATTATCGAAAAACTCGTTATCTTCTCCTGATAATAAAAGAGTGCCATTATATCCTAAAGAAGTATTAAATTTAACATTTCTTTTTTTTGCTTCTTTTATTTTAATCATGGCATTACCACCGGGTATTCCAATATTATTATATACATTACAACCTTTTATATCTATATTATACGCGTGAAAATCCATAGGCATCCACCACTGCGGTTTAATTTCAAAAACAGGTAAATAAGGACCACCAACAGCAATAACTCTTTGGTCTAAGTTAAAGCATTCTAACATTTTTTCTATCCAATCAGGATTTACCGTTTCGTCATCATCTAATATGCCCAAAAATTCTATGCTTTCATCACAAGTATCTAATAATTTATTTCTTGCATACGCCAATCCTTGCCGTTCTTCTCTTACATACTTTACGTTAGAAAAACTTTTTGCAACTTGTTCAGTATCATCATTAGAATTATTATCCACAACAATAATTTCAAAATTAGGATAATTTAATTTTTTTAGAGAATCTAACAATCGTTTTAAATCATTAGAACGGTTATAAGTACAAACACCAACAGCAACTTTAGGAAATGTGTTATTTTCCATAATATATCTCCTATAAACTAAATCTATTTTTATAAACTTTTTATCATCATATCAACTTTTTCCATAACTTTATCAACAGTAACTGATTCTAAACATTTTAACCCACAGGTTTTACGAAGCTTTTTATTGCAGTTTACAACACAATCCAATTCACTTTGTACAATTAATGTTTTATCATGCAGCGGTGTAAACTGCATAGGCAGAGCATTACTGAATAAAGTAATAGTTGGGCATCCAGCCGCAGCAGCAAAGTGCCCCATTCCATTGTCAAAATTAATGAGAAAATCCATTTTACTAAAAAGTGCATTTAATTGTGTTAAATTTGTTTTTCCGCATAAATTTAAAATTTTATTTTTATCTTTGACAGAAGCAATAATTTGTTCTGCCGTATCATTATCACTTTTAACGCCTGTAATAATAATATCAGCTTTATATTTTTCAATAATTTTATTCATCAATTCTGCAAACCGTTCCGGAGCCCAATTACGGGCTTCATCAACAGTTTTTACACAAAATGCAATTTTTAAATCTGCTTTTGGCAATTCGTTTAATTTACACTTAATATAATCAATATTGCTTTTTTGCGGCACTGCAAACTTAGGTTTATAAAATTCATCATCATCCGCGCCAGCAAAAAGTTTAATTAATTTTTGAAAATTTTCTGCCGCAGGATGTTCTTTACAAATATAACTTTCCCATTCTACATAATCTGTAAAGAAAAAGCGTTCTATACCGGATTCATTCCAAAAAATACTGCGGGACCCTACTCTTGTTGGTATATTAGCAAACCACATCATGGCAGCAAGCCTTGTCCGTGGGTCTAATGATATGGATAAATCAAAATTATATTTTTTTAATTCTTTACCCATTGTAAAAACAGCTAAGTAATCACCCTTACTTTTATAGCTATAGGGAATAACATGTTCTACTCCATCTATGTTTTCGAACAAACCAACTAATCCAGGTTCAACCAAAAACGATACCTTGCAACCCGGATAAAGTTTCTTTAACAAAGGTATTACCGATGTTGCATGTATTAAATCGCCTAAATGCATCATTGCATCTACTAAAATATTTTTGTAAATTTTTTCAACCATTTTTAATTTTTACCTTTCATAATATTTTAGTCCAAAAATTTGCAATTTTTAGCCTTATTAACTGCCTTATTATGGATTTACCTTTCATGTTCTTACTTGGCTGCGGCATTCTTTCGTCCACAAAAGCCGTTTTCTTTAAATATTTGTAATACATATCATTAAAACCTTGATGATATGTAAATTCCCACGGCTTGTAACGCCCTGCATAATGTACAATAGCAGGGTTGCGTTTTGCTTCAAGAGCTTGCTTTCTAAAAAGTTTATTAAATAACACTTTGGGGAACAAATTATATACAGGAGGTATAATGTTCCAACGCAAATCAAGAGTCAGCCAGTTATTCATAAAAAGCTTATTCAGCGCATCCTGGTCATGATGCGGGAATTGATTTTCATTAATAATTTCTAAAATCCGCTTAGTGTAATTTTCTTGGCGCCATTTTTTTAAGTTTATCAGCAAAACACCTGAATTAAAATACGCTTTTCCTTTTGACAAACCTATAACTTCTTTTTTTTGGCTGCATAATCTATTAGATGCCATAATACCAAAATCAGGTACAGCAGCCAATGCATATTTTTTTATATCATTCTGCCATAAATTTTTTATATCGTCATAAACTAATAAATCAACGTCTAAATAAATTACTTTTTCAATATCATCAGGCATAATATCTGCTAATGCAAGCCTAAAATAAGCTGCTTTGCTTACATGCCCACTTAAATAAACATTTTTAAACTGTTCTTCCGGTACAGCTATAAATTTTACTGTTGTATTAAGTTTAACTGCAGTATTTTTTAACTTCGCTATCTTTTCTGACGAAATATTATCGTTAATTACAAAAAAACGAACTTTTTCTTTTGTTTTGGACATAATTGATGCCATAACAACGGCAATGTGCTGAGCATAATTATCGTCAGAAGCAAATACGATATTTATTTTATCATTCATAAAATCATCCTTAGTAATCTAACATGTTATTATAATTTTACCACACTTAAACGTTAAATTCAGTATCTTTACTTGTTTGAAAAAAGAAATTATAATACTAATATGGGTTTTATTGACAATGTCTAAAATATAACTGAAATTTGAAAGGGCAAAACAAAGAATGGATAACAAATATTTTATTTTAATGCTTGCTTTATATATACTTCCTTATCTTTTTTACGTTTCAGTTTCGCATGGCCTAGGCCATAAAGCAGAATATTTACAACTGCGGCGTTTTATACCATGTGCCATATTAGCGGTACTTCCTGTAGCTTTAGCTAATGTACCGTTAACTTCGCCTATGTTTCTAACCAGTTTTATTACCGGCATAGCCTGGATTATTACATATCCATTTTTATATTTTATAACATACCGCAAAAATTCATCTGACTTCGGATTTCATTTAGATACTGTTTTCGGTCTTTATGTTATTGGTTGGCTAATGAGCTTGAAAATATTAGTAATTAATTTTAACTTATTACCTTCTGTTTTTCTGCCAGTCATCGCTACAATTGAATTTTTTATCTTTCTTATCCCTGTTGCTCAATGGATATATTATTATCTCTATGGTTCCTGCATAAATGAAAACGGCATTACGCTAATTCAAGAAACTTATATTAATGAAACCATAGAATTCATCAAATCTTTTCCGTTCTTATTTAATCTCTCAGTTGTAATGTTATCAATTGCTGCTTACGCTACTTTCATTCAAGCTAATTTAATATTTTTTCCAATAAAATTAACCATTATTTATGTTGGAATTATTTTTGCCGTTGCCGTATTTTTAACTTATTATCTTTGGAAAAACGGAACTACTGCCAAAAAACAAGGTGTATTTGTAAGAACAGGTATTATAGAATTATATCTTGATGTAAAAAAATATTTGAAATCAATACATCTTTATAAAGAAAATTTAAACGAACGTGTAAAAAACTTAGAAGTTACTCAAAATGGTGAACCTTTTGACAAGCCTTCAACAATTATTATGGTCATAGGTGAATCAGAATCCCGTGATTACATGAGTGCTTTTACAGATTACCCCGTAGAAACAACTCCTTGGTTATCTGAGAAAAAAAATCTTAAAAATTTTATTTTATATCCTAATACCTACTCATGTATCGCTTCTACCGCCCAATCATTATCAAATGCTTTAACAGAAATTAATCAATATAACAACAAAGAATTTTATTCCTCCTGTTCCGTAATTGATATTGCCCATAAAGCAGGTTATTCCACATATTGGTACAGCAACCAGGGAAATTTAGGAGATTCTTCTACAGCCGTAACAATTATAGCCAATACTTGCGGAACTTCTAAATGGACTAAACAAAACCTTAATCTGGTACAGTATGACGAAGCATTACTTGAATATTTAGACGAAATTGACCCTACTAAAAATAATTTTGTAGTTTTCCACTTAAAAGGTAACCATTTTAATTTTATTAACCGTTATCCGCAAAATTTTGCTAAATTTAGCGAACCCGAAAAATATGATTTAATTCCTAACTATATCGATTCTATTCGTTATACAGACTATATTCTGCAAAAAATTTGGAAATACGGCAAACAAAAACTAAACTTACAGGCAATGTTATATTTTTCTGACCATGCAGTAATACCAGATAAAAGACGTTCTCCAAACTTTGATGGATTTGGTACAGTACGAATACCGATGTTTACTTACTTTTCAGACGAATATATTGAAAAACATACTAATATATTTACGGCTTTATCAGATAATCAAAATAAACATTTTACTAATGACCTTATTTATGAATTAGTTTGCGGAATATTTGATGTTAAATCAAACCATTATGATGAAACAAACAGTTTAGCTTCATCCAAATATAAATATACACGTGATATGCTAAAAACTGATCTTGGCCGAATGTGGATTAAAGACGATGATAACAATTAAAAATGGTAAGGCTGTTAATCAGCCTTACCATTTTTTCTTTGCAGTTCATTCAGTTTTAAATATTTCATCATAGTATAAATAAAATGCTGCAAACTTGAATATAATCCACTCCACCCATCTATAAAACCTAATTCTATAATATAAGCCCTAAAAAAGCCGTATAATGCATGCAAAAATGCACTGCCTACACCTGCTTTTTTATTTCTTTTATAAGCATCTTCAGCCCAGATAGATGTATAATGTCCGGCTTTATCCCACCAGTCCTGCCAATTTTCATAGGTATAATGTTCAATATAACCTTTTAAACGTTCTTTAGGCATTTCACATATTGGGCGTTCATGCACTTTTCCTTCCCAATGAACTCTATCTGTACGAAACATTCTTATAACTTCATCCGGTTTAAAAATACCGTGTTTATATTTAAAACCAAAAGCATGTATGCGCCGCAGCATAGAATACTGCTTTTCTTCATTTTTAGTAAGCGCTTCTTCTATCGCAGCAATAAGATCCGCATCTAAAAATTCATCCGCATCCATGTACAAAACCCACGGCGTTGTTACGTGCTGTAAAGCAAAATTACGCTGCGCTGCAAAGTCATTATCCCACGCACGGTAAACTACTTTTGCGCCGCAGCTTTCGGCAAACTTAACAGTTTTATCTGTGCTGCCGGAATCAATAATTAAAACATTATCAGCACAGTTTTGTGCATTTTGTATAACTTGCATTATTGTTTTTTCTTCATTTTTAGTTAAAATTACTACTGTTAAATTGTTTTTCATTATAACACCCATTTAATTATAACATAAAAAAGCAAATCTTTATTAAAATATTTGCTTTTTTACAATATTAGCTTTACAATAAAAGTATATTATTAAAATTACCTATACTTATATTAACGAATTTTTTATTTAAGAAATTGGAGTATTTTATGCATAATAAAGAAATTATTCAGCTTGATGACAGTTTACTATATGGACAAGGCTCTCACAAAAAATGTTTTTTACATCCTCATAATAAAAATCTATGCATTAAAATCGCCTACAACGAAGGAGGACAAAAGGATCTTATTCGTGAAATAAACTATATTGATGTTTTAAAAAGGCGGCATAAAGATTATAGTATTTTACCCAAATATTTTGGAAAAGTTAATACAAATTTAGGTACAGGTTATGTATTTGAAATTATTCGCGACTATAATAATGGTAGAACTCAAACATTAGAAGATTTTATAACAGATTTAAACTTATTCTCACAAAATTATAGTTTAATTGTCCGCCTTTTAAAAGAATTGGCTCTGTCACAACAAATGGTTGATTTTTGACGAGAAATAGCGTATAATAATAGTAAGAAACAGTACCACCGAAGGAGGTAATTG